>Ga0247611_10001888_pt1 | contig 35926 bp, 58 predicted proteins | sample 177DNAGHGhighgp2_FD_192422 | JGI IMG/M metagenome (GOLD analysis project Ga0247611, IMG submission 192422) | Sheep rumen microbial communities from Palmerston North, Manawatu-Wanganui, New Zealand - 1770 DNA GHGhigh gp2 | ecosystem: Host-associated > Mammals > Digestive system > Stomach > Rumen... | reverse complement strand
CTTTTTTCACTCTTAGCCATATAGACATTATATACTTTTCATTAGGAACAGCTGAGAAATATTTATTAACAAAAGTTTGAAGAAACTCTCCTGTATCTGCGAATGGCCTGTATTTCTTTTCAGGCTTAACACGATAGTATTCTGCTTTACAACAAAAGCTGGGGTCTTCTGAATCACGCCAACCTATACTATCATCATAAACCTGAATATTTTTCCCTTCTGCAAATGCCTGAATAATAGACAACAACTCTTTTACTTCTTCTCGTTTCATTTTCTCTAATTCCTCCAATTATTCTAAATCCATTGCTTGCCGCATTTCGTACAGGTATAAATCACTTTGTCGATTATTGAATTATACATATCACCAGCCATATCACCGCCACAATCAGGGCATTTCAAAGCGATTAAATGCTTTATCCATTTAATTACTCTTAAAAATATTTTCATATTATTTATCCTCCACTAAAAATAATTTTTCTGTAACTAACATTGATTTGTCGTATTTCACATTTCTTGCTATTTCTTTATCTGTCATTTTTCCATCCCTTTTTGAAGGTTTTTCGCTATCTGATATTTTAGACCACATACTTGCAATCATCTGCTTTTTATCTATGCCTAAATGTTTCAAGAAATCTGAATATTCTGACATTAAACACTCCCATAAAGATAAAAGATAAACAGTTTTATTAAAAAAACAATCATTCCAACTAAACTTGCAAACAGAAATATGACTGACGCTGTAGCTGTTACAATTCCAATCATCTCTTCGTTATATTTCTTACTGTCCGAAAAATCCAACCCTTTACAAAATCCTGCTATTGAACCAATGAACACTACAAAGCATATACATAAACATATAAACAACTTTGCCATCATATCTCAAACCTCCAATTACAAGTTTATCGTCTGACATGACTATCTCCTAGTAGCTTCGTGAAGCATCAGCTCCTCTTCCCTTATAACGTTTGACAGAAGCTCTGTATGCTCTATCTCCGCCTTTTCCCTTTCATTCTGCAATCTCAAATTCTCGACTTTGAGATTGTTTGTCCGGCACATATACGCCATGCTTACTAACAGCCATATACACGCAACAAGCTCTAAGCACATTGTAGTTATAAGCACAACCTGTTTTACAGCTTTCATTTCTGCATCTCCTTTATATCTGCTTTATTCATTTTCTCCGATTTCTTTTCGGCCATATCTCTGCATAGATTGTCTAATACCCTTGTAACGTCTTCGGTCTTTGCCAATGACGCTCTGTATCTGTCAGCCTGAACCGAGAAGTCATATCCGCAGTTCGTACACAACCTAACACTTTCACCGTTTAGGGCATTGCAGATAGGGCAACGCTTCTTAGGTATCGCAAGAAAGATGCAGCATGATTCAATGCCCTTATCCAAGGTCGTAACGTCTACCGTCCACTTTGACTGTATGTTGCCCATGAACCAGTCAAGCAGCCTGTTCAAGTCAGCTTCAGCTATCTTGTCAAGCTTCTGGATAAACTTCTTGGCCACGTACTCGTTGCTGAAGCCGCCGTAGTAGCCGTTTATTTCTGCCATAAACTCCTGACGTGTCATCCCTTCTCCTCGTCCATCATCTGCAACAATCTGTCAAGACTGACACCGCCCTGTGTCTGTTTCGGCTTGATAGACCTGTCAAGAAAGTTGTCAAGGCAAAACCTGTCCGGCAGAAAGTCTTTGAAATGTTCCCAAGCAACAAAAACATCGAAGCTTTTCTTGTTCTTCCAACCGCTCCAAACATTCGGGTGATTAATGACAAGCACATAATTCTTCAAAGCACCTATAACTTCGTCACTGTGCAAACCTTTAAGTACGGGGCTGTTCAGCATCCTTACTGCGTTCATCCAGTCACGGCACAAGAAATTCGGGAAATTTTTATTACAACAAGGCAGACCTGCTTCTTCAAGTATGTCAAAAATCGGCTTTGCATAATCAGCCTTATTATTAGGGTTGATTAAAGCCATTTTTTCTTGTTGTGACTGAGAGAGAGAAAAACCTTGCTCGCCTTTATCTCTCTCTTTATCATTATCATTTACATTTACATTTTCATTATCATTAGGGTTTTTGTTTTCTGTAGAAAAATAACCCATAGGGTTTTTATTTTCTGTTTCTTTTGTTGTTATTGGGTTTTCTGTTTTTTTAGGTCTCCCCCCTAAACTTCCGTATTTACCGTTTTCTTGACGTTTAATATTGGCTTCAAGTTGCGGTTTAATCAGAATAAAACAAGTTTTTTCTATTCCACTTAATTCAATTTCATTCTGATATAAAGCGTATTCGTTTATTGCATACATGACACGACCGTATTGTTCAAGTGTCAAATCTTTAAGTGCTTCGTGAAACGAACGATAAGAAATAAATGATTCTCTCTGCTCCATAATTTACCTTCCTTCAATTTTATGAATTAGTTTATGACAATCAACGCAAAGTGTTATTCCGTTTGCCACATTAAACCTATTCGCTATATCTTTAGCAAATCTTTTTATATGGTGCGCATTTAGTTTTTTATTTATTGCACCACATCTCTGACAGGTAAAAGAATCACGTTCTAAAACCTTTTTACGCCAACTTTTGTATTCAGCACAGTTTCTTTCTGAATTATGATTATGAGAATCAAGAAATAATTGTGGATTCTTTATAACAAAAATAACAGTCCTTAAAGCTGCTTTAACAAGTGGTGGTAAAGACGAATAATCTGGTTCTATATCAAGATAAGCAAACTTATGAATTGCTCTCATGTAGATGCCGTATTCTGCATCAGTCATATCTTCACCTGCTTCAAAATAAGAAACGTATTCAGTAATACTTTGTACCATTTATCTACCCTCTATTTTAAGAAAGTTCCTTCACATATTCATCTGTGAGAGTATTGTTTTTTATTTTTTTTTCTAAGTCGTAATAAATTTCAAAATCTTGATTCTGCGTAGATTCTTTGCAGTAATGTTCATAAATTCTCTTACCATGATTTTCATCTATTTTTTTTCTAAGTAATATTACACAATCTCCTCCGCCGCACAATTCCATAGACAAAAAGTAAATTTTGTTTTCTACATAACTAAGCATTAGTTTCCTCCGTAATAATTATTCAGTGCAAAAAAAAGCCTCACACCTGCTACCCACGCATTTCTGCGTTATCCCCGGATAGTCAAGCATAAGGCTATGTAAGAGTGTACTGAATCTTGATGATTCAGAAAAGGGGATAGTTTTTCTAAATCATCAAGATATGACCAGTTTATCATTAAAGACATGAGCTGTCAATAAAACAGTTATTAATCTTTAAGTTTTTTCTCTAACCAACCCATACCTTTGGCGGTAACAAATATTCTTGTGTAGGTATATTCTTTACCGTCTTTGGTGTAGTTCTCAGCCTTAACGAAGAAATATCCAGAATTAATGTATTGTTGCCTTGGAAGATTAATTCCATTGTCGCGGTAAAATATATCCATTCCTCTGAGCATAGAGAAAAAGTTATTAGAACCGTAACCCAAAATCTTTGCAACTTCTTGTACTGTCTTTTCTCCGTGAGCATTTGTGAGCCGGTCGAGAGATGCTTCGGCAGCTTCCGCTCTTTGTGTAAGTTCTGCAATGATTTCATCTTGTAATTGCATTGCCTGTTTGATAAGAAGCTGTTTCTCAAGCTGAGTTTTTGGAGTTAGAGCATTTACCTTTGAATGGTTTTGAAGTTCAAGTTTTATTGCGGTTACTTGTACTTCGTTGTACAAAGCTCTTTGCCCTTGTTTGAACTTCGGAAAATTTTCGGAAGTAGTTTGGAGAGTTTTCACAGCGTTTTGTACCGTGTCTACACTAACTCCCAAAGATTCTGCAATTTCTTTTGTTGACATCATGTTTTCAGACAAACATAATTCGTTCATAAAGAACCTCCTGTTAAGCAAAAAAAAAGCCTCACACACGCTGCTCACGCATTTCTGCGCCGGTAACGAACAGTCGTGTATAAGGCTTTTAAGAACCTTAACAGTTCAGATAAGTTACCGAATTATCTCAACTGTCAAGAAAATTATAAATGCAGTGTATCATCAAATATGTTTCCTGTCAATAAATATTTCCAATTTGGTTGCAGTTTTCGCACGTTATTCGGTTGTGTCTGCGTCCAGTAGGAATTCTGGATTGTACCTGATAAAATATAGGATATAATGTCCTATGAGCCAACGGCCCATATCCTGTAACTTGAACCAACGGAACTGTTACGGATGGCAGCTTGCAGAATCGAACTGCAATTCATGCGGAGAAATGAAAAATGACATGAAAAACCGTTGCTGCCGTAATGCCATTGTTTGAGATTTTCGCACGTTGTTCATTGTGTTCTCGGCGTATGGCGGACGCTGATGAGTTTACCTGACACTAAGAATCTTTTAGTGTTAAAATTGTTTTCGTCCGTCAACGGCGGACGTTATGTTTAATCGCCAACGGCGCAAACATGCATTAATTATATCATCGTTTAATCACGGTGTAAATGAAAATTATCACAACAGCGATGTAAATCCATAATACTATATTCATTCCCCACCCCCAGAATGTTTTTTCATTTCATATAGCAGTATGTCTGCAAGCAGGTCTAATACCTTTCCTTTGTCATACCCTATGTTACAAGCGTCATTGCATTTCAGGCTGCATACTGCTCTGTAATTAAGTCTGTGCTGAATAAAAAACCAGCCGTATTTGGCGTTATTGGCTTTCGTGTCTGCTATACAGTGAGCAATCTGCGGATGACCTGACAGAATCGGCTCACCGCAGACTTCACATCTCATGCCGCTCATATTATATCTTGCAACGCGCTCTTCTTTTTCTCTGGCTGTCATTTAGAATGTCTTACCATTGATACATGGATTGGTTCTGTTAAAGTTCTTTCAACAGACCAGCCGGCTTTAATACGCAGGTTAATTCTTGAAGGGCTTAGGCCTGTCTGGTCAGCCCAGTCCTGCATAAGTTGGGTTACACCATTGCAGGTAAGATACACATTATTGCGTTTGTTCCGCTGTTGCTCTTTATTTGTAATCCATCTACAATTTTCTGGACAGTAATTACTGTTTGGATCCAGTCTGTCGATTGTAAGATTGTCTGTATATCCGTTCTCCATAGCCCAGTCTCGGAAGCTGTGAAAACTTTTTCTCCATTCATCACAAACTGTAATGCCTCTTGCACCATAGTTTTTGTATTGTGATTTATGTGGATTGCAACACCGTTGTTTCATGTTATCCCATATAACATATAATCTGGTTCTCATTATGCCTCCCTTAGAATAATTCCTTCCTGTGCTGCAAGCATGTGTGCTGCCTCAATAAGAAGGCCACATTCCTGTGTATTACAGTCGCGTTCTCTTTTAGGAACTATTACACCGCCAATTGTTTTGAACGGATAGTTAAGATACTGAACTGCTATCATTTTAATTGCAAGCTTTACAGTATCATAATCATTTCCAGTTTCGTTACATATCTGCATGATATGACCGTTAAGGTGATGATTCTGAGAACCCTCGCCTGTGGTTCTTGGCGGATATGGCGGCTGAATACTAAGCATTGCATAGTCATTGTACCGGGTGTGTATCGTTTTGAGTTCCTTCCCAAGAACCGAGCGTATTGCAAGGTCTTTGGGAGGTTCAAAAGATATAAGGCCGTTACAGTTTACTCTGTGGAGTACGGCTTGTACCATAAATTGTCCTTAGTTATAGACAAATTCTTCTTGAGGTGGTTCTGGTGGGTTTTCTTCCGCCAGATAGCCGCGCTTACCAAGTTCATTTGTGATATTCTGAATAACTTCTTTTGCTGTAAAATTCTTACGGCTTTCACAGAAGTTATTGAATTCTTCTTTTGTGAATACAGGCTGACCTTCTTCATTTTTATAATGCAAAAGGTCAATAATCCTTTTCTTTTCTTCCGGTGTATCAGGGCCGCCTTTAGGAACAAAAGCCGGGTTTTTAGAAGGAACTACTTTTCCGTCAAAAACTTCTTTTACAAGTTCCACTGGATCCTTGTATTTAGAACCATCCCACATGCCGGCATAAATATCAGCGGCAACGCCTATCATTTTAAGACTTGTTGAGAAAGCGTCCGTGACGGCCATCTTGAAACCTTCGTCGTTGCTTACCGGCTGACCTTTTTCAATCTGAACAAGCTTAGAACCGCCGATACCGATGATAGGGTCGCTCCAATTCGTTCCGTCTTTGACGAAGACGGCAACTTGAGCAAACGCCAAAACTTCTCCGCCTGCGCCCGGTTCTGTCCAGAGCTTCTGAATTTCGTATTTCCAACCGATACCTACAAGACCGAACTTTTCTGTCATTGCCTTGTATCTCCACTGTGGGTTAATATCAGTTTTACCGTTAAGCTTTCCGCCTGTAATTTGTTTCAAAGCGTCTTTAGGCGGACGGCTTAAAGAATTGTAAATTTCCATTGATGTTGTTTTGTCCATGTTCTACTCCTTAGAAAGCGTAATCATCAGCCGGATAACCATTTCCATAAGAATAATTATCATAACTGCCGGAAGACGGTTTGCTTTGTTGCGGATGACCCCCTCCATTTTCTTGTCCGCCGCCTAGAAGCTGTATTGAATCAGCATTGATGATTATGCGGCTTTTATTTCCTTCTTGTGTCGTCCATCTCTGCTGTTCAAGCTTGCCTGTAACGCCAATCTGCTTTCCTTTGAAAAGATATTGGTTCAGTGCTTCGGCCTGCTTTCCCCAGAACACAACATCGAAGAAAGAAGCTTCCTGCTTCCATTGTCCGTTATCCTTTACCGAGCGGTTCACCGCAATGGATAAAGACATTTTGGCTACACCGGAAGTTGTATATTTAACTTCGGGATCTCTTGTAAGCCTGCCGACAAGAGCTACACTGTTCAAGTCTTCAGCTGCCATAAATTATTCTCCTTTAATCATGTTTTTGTAAAAATTACAGAACTGTTTACAGTCGCAGTAATCAAGACATTTACGTGAAATTGCAGGTCTGTGTTCTACATAGAAATTGGGGCCTGATTCTTCTGCAAGAGCATTTGCTTCGTCTTCTGAATCACATACCTTTACAGCTTTCTTTACACCTTTCTTCATAACGGCATACTTGTCATCATCTGCCCAGCGTTCTTCCTTTGTGCATGGTGGAATTTCATCATCTGGAAGTTTGTAATAAGCTTCAAGAATCGGAATCTTTTCAAGAAGTTCCTTTTCGAGCTGCTCTACTTCTTCATCCATAACATCGAATTCGTATGTAATAACAGGTGAAATAGGATATTCTTCATCCGTTCTTGCCTTGCTTTTGCTGTGGTCTTTTAACAGGGCAACAAAGCGGCATTTATTAACTTCAAGACCGTTCTTGCGGAGAAGCCAGGCATAGGTCAATCCCTGTCTGTGCCAGTCCTTGAAGTCCTTGAACTTTGTCTTCCAGATTGAAGCGGTCTTCCAGTCATATACTACGCCGTTCACCATGTCGTAACTGTCGATTGTTCCTGTGATGACAGAGTTCTCAACTTTGAGCGTGAATTTTTCTTCATGGAAGTTCCCGTCATCGAACTCTTCCAGAATCTTATGGAGAGTAGAGCCGAAGAGTGCCCAAACTCTGTCTGCTGCATCTACTTCGATTTCATCCCAATGTCGGTCTGTAAGAATAATGTCCTTACAGCCTTTAAGTAAAGTGGTTGCAGAGAATTCACCCTCTTTGTTGTGTTTTTCGGTTGATACAGCCTTTACAAAGGCCATAGGCAATTTAAGTTTGTTTGTAACAATCATACTGTTGCCTCCGCTTGTTCGATTGTCATATTGTTAAGTTTTCTTTCACATCCGTAAATGGCATTGCGGTAAAAGATTTCAAGGCTCAAGTCCTTACCCCGGACTTTATCAAGTTTGTCCGTCAATCTCTTTTTTTTATCCAACATTTCTGCGTAGGCTTTTTCGTACCCTGTCATATTATCTCCTTTATCTATTGTCGCCAGAACCAGCAAGAACGTTTCTTTGTTTTCTTGATTCAAGCTTATTGATGTTCTGCTCCATAACTTCGTGGAGTTTAAGACCGAGAACTGTACACAATTCTGCAATCATCCAAAGGCAGTCTCCGAGTTCTTTGGAGATTTCATTTTTGTCATTTTCAGACAAGTCGCCGTTTTTATCGCGGATAATCTTTGCAAACTTTCCGCATACTTCGCCAGCTTCCTCAGAAAGCCCAAGAGCAGGGTAAACATAATCACAGGTATTCTTGACTTTCAAAGTCTTAAAGTGTCCGTGGTGTTTACTTTCTTCTGTTATAACAGGCTTGCCGTAAAAGGCAAACTCATGCGCCCTTAATTGATATTCAACTGTTGTTATCAAACCCATACTCCTTAAATAAAAAAAAGTCCTACGAACGTCATACATCTGGCGGGAGAGGAATTGTTTTTATTACCAGATGTTCTCTACATGACAATTCATAGGACTTCAAGCTGTACAAGACAGCTTAGATAGGTAGAGAAGCTATCCAAGCTGTCTTTTTATTAATGATAATCTGTAAAACCATGTAAGTCAACATTATACCTGCGGATGACCTTCATGTTTTACATTCATTTTACATGTGAAATATTTCACATTGTTATAGTCCATGAATAAGAACCGTCTTCCATTAAATATACAGGCTTGCTTTTAGACCTGTTCTCCCAGATAATGTCTGACAGTTTTTGGCGTTTGTTGTTGTCGTCAAGCCATAAAGATTCATTCCAATTAAACGGAAGCTGCTCCGCATGGTCGGAATCGTATGTAACTGAAAGCATGTCGTTGTTGATGTTCAGTTTCTCGACGAAGCCGGCTGTGGTTTCAAATCCGTTTTCATACTGGTTCAGAATCTTTCCGAAAACATTCGGTACAACTTCTGTAACATCTCCAAAGTTCCAGTTCATTTTGGCGGCTCCTTTGCCCATCTCTTGCGGTAAACTGCATTGACGGCTCGTTTCATATAATGCTCTTCCGGCATTATCTCGTTGTAGGCTGAATTGTATTCGTAATCCCAGTTGTCAAACATAAGGAATTTCTTGTTGTTCTTAGCCCACGGTTCGAGATAAAATCCCTTGCCGTCATGGTCTATCATGTAGATGAACATGTGGTTCATGCCTGTGAACGGATTCTTGTTCCTTACAAAGAACACTTTGTCTTTGTCTTCCGGGTATCTGTCCTGCCAGAAAAGGTAGAACAGAATCGTGTAGTCCTGACAGTTCTTCTTGCCGTCCGCCGTAACGTCATAGATATTGTACTGCGTATAACGGATATTGTTTACAACCTTAGTCTTCATATCCAGAGATATAGAAGCGTAGCTGTTCTTTACCTGTCTTTTATTCGGCTTGTCACATTCAGCTTGTGTAAGCAACAATGCAGCCAGTATCATAATCACGAAGAAACCGAGAATGGCAAGGATAACGTGCCATACATTTCCCCAGAACGTACGCCACATTTCAGGGTGTTCGGCGTTCCTTACATAAGCCTGTCTAAGATATGTGTTAAGACGCTGCCTGTCGTAGTCTGACATCTGACTGTAGCACCTTCTGAAAGCCATACCTTCCTGACAATGTTCGCACTCGTCTTCGGTACAGCGTTTGAACTGTAAACGGCAGATACAGGCCGCACAGCTCTCGGCGAGTTCCCTTACAGCAAGGTCGGTGAATGTTTCTTCCCTGTGTATAAATCTGATTTCATTGTCTTTCATATCTTACCCCTCTTAGTTTTATTGAATATATCAAGAACATCAGAATCTACATTCTTAAAGTGCATTCCATATTCATGCTTTTGCAACTGCGCTGTTTATGAAGTTCCAGCCACATTCTATGCTCTTAGATTCAAGACCTGCCCAGTCACATCTGTCTATGATTTCCTTAATCTCTCTGTCCGTTGCGCTGACCTTGTAATGATTGAAGTAAGCCAACCTTATATCATTCTCCACCCATTTGACAGAGCTGATAACATCTGCATCTGCATTGTTAGCACCGTCTGCAAAACCGTCTGAATATGCCTTGTCAATGAGTTTCTTGAGCTTTTTCTTTGAAATAATCATTTCTTATCTCCTTTTGTAAAGTCTTCGTCCGCTTTGTATGAAGCATCATGTGTGTCAACCTGACCGTCAGTGAATGTTGACATGGATTCAATATCACGGTCACAGAAATCATCTGCTGTAAGAACAATCTTTTCATTGTTTACAAGATTTTCCACAATCTGATAAGCTTCATCTTCGCTCTGTGCTTCTACCTTTACCGAGCGGCGAAGGTATTCCGTAATCATAAAGTTGTATATCATATTTATATCTCCTTACCTGCGGATTACATGCCTGTATATTTCCTAAAGAACTTCTCTGAACGAGGTTCCATAGGAATATCTGTGTCACAGGCTTTTACTACATCGAACAGAAGTTTCATCTGGTCGATTTCCTGCTGTTTTCTGCATCTTGACACAGCTGCCCCACCGGGGCTGTAGCTGTCGTCAAAGAAGCGTCTGTACTCTGCCATAAGAACTTCAAGTTTATTTCTTATGGCTTCAAGCATGACGTTCTTGTTCATTTCTTTTCCCTTTTCAGCCTTTCAATTTCAGCTTTGAGAGCTTCAATTTTCATATCCTTTTCGGTATCTCCGAGAAGCTTTGAGAGCTGAGTATTAAAGTCATTGGTCTGTCTTTTGTTTTTCTTGTTCATCTTATCGATGAAGTAAGAATTCCTAAAGACAGGGATAAGAAATGGTATTACGAAAAGAAAAATAATACCTGTCACCACAACAAAATCTGTAATTATACATGCAATGTCATAATCACCTGTAAGGTTTTCAAAGAAATCAAGAAGCATATTCACTCCTTTAATTAAATTTCATAATGTCAAAAGAACAGCCGTGCCATTCTTTTGCTGCATCAGAATCAATCCAAGATTGGGCTTTTTTCATTGAATCAAAGAGAAGAACTTCGTCAAAATTATCAGTCGGCTTGTTGTCATAACCGACTATCAGCTGTTCTGGATAGCCGTCAAGGCTTAACCGTGTTGCAAGAATATAGTATTTCATTATTATCTTCCTCCCTCGTCATTCCGTATTTCTTCGAGAAAATGTTTTATATCATTATTGATACCTGCAACAGTCTGAACTCTGACAATATTGTGCTGCTGAACCCACTCATTGAGAGCTATGTAAAGCTCGTCAATCTCATTCTGTGTCAGAACCAGAACCACGTCATTCTTGTAAGGGCTGCTGTCAAAGCAGTCATCATACAATACATCATCAATAAACTGCGTTGCTTTCTGGATTTCCATGTTATTACTCCTTTTCAAATCCAACATTATCTTTATTCAATTGATGCACAGCGTACTTTTTTAACATATCATAGGTAGTAAGAAAGTAGCTTTCTTCATACAAAGCTTTCATTGCAGAGTTGAAGTCTTTTTTTTCTACAAGCTCTTCAAAACGTTTTTTTGTCATATTCACTCCCTAACAGTTATAGCCCAACGCCTTTCTGATTTTATGTGTATAGCTTTTTTTAGAATTTGGGTTTACGTGGCCTAATCGGTCAATTATCCAACTATTCACAAAAACCAAGCCGTCAATTTTCCGCTCAAGTTCTCCGCCGTCAATACTGTATAAACTCAATGGTTCATGGTTATCTGAGTATGCAATGACAGCTTCTTTTAAAATTTGCAGTTCTTTTTCTGCTTTTTCAAGCTGTTCGCTGATAACTCTATACAGTCTGTCTACTTCGCCGTCTTTCTTCATTTCAAAACTCCTTTACCTGTTTATTCACATGCAAGATTAATTATATCCCAACCTCTTTCGATACAAACTTCTTCCAGAAGCTTCGTATTCAGATTTTCAAGGCAGGTATCCAGTTCATCTTTAGTTGGTTTACGTCCATGAATTTTTTCAAAAGCTACTGCTACATCATCTATGCGCCACCTGATTACACAAAGAACATCTTCATCATTCATAATTATTCACTCCTTATAGTTCATGTATTATATGTTTCTGGATATATTTAATAATGTTTCTGTTTCCAGTGAACAGAACCCAGAGCGGAACGAATACGAATATTTCATCGTAAATGTCGCTATCCTTTTCATCTTCATCTGGTAAGAGAACATTGAATAAACGTGTAGTTCCTACAAGTTCATATACATGGCAGCCGTAGAAAGAGCTGTCAAAATGTATTGTTCTTGCCAGATATTTCTTTCCTTTTCTGCTGATAAGGGAAAAAGGATTGTATATGTTTTTGAACATGGTCAAAACCCCCTGTAACCTGCGGATGACACTCCGCACTTCCATTTATTGTTTGTCTTTTTTGAAGACCAGCCACATTTACCGCAATTTTCTCCGTCCATATTAATGGCACAGATAGAGCAGGCGTGAATTTTTTCACCGCAATGCTTGCATTTAATAAAACCATTTCGGTCTACGTCTTCAAGATTGAACTGTGTGTATCCGTCACAGAACGGACAGAATTCTTCAAAGTCTTTTTCTTCTGGCATAGTTAAACCTCCTACCCCTTAAAGTACAATTACAAATTGTTTAGCAATAGCTTCTGGTCTGTTCAAAACACATTCATTAAGCCAAGAAAGTTGCGCTCCGATGTTTTCTCCGGCTTTATCGCATACACCGAAGTAAGCATTGCCAGCAATAATCAGCCGACGCATATCAATTTCAGACATGATTAAACCTCCCATATTTCGAGTGTTTCGTTTGTAAGTTCTTCAAGCTTGTCTTTCTTTTCTTCAAAGTCTTCAATGAACTGAATGTATTTCTTATTAATCCAGACATGACTATCTATACAGTTGAAAACTGTGCTGATAAAATCACTTTGGGTCTTGAAAATTCTTTCAGCAGCAAACTGAATACATTCTGTCCAGAGATTTTCTGCTGACATTTCCATGTCTTCGTTGTGTATTTCATCAATAGTGTCACACAACAATTTGTCGTCCATACCCGAAAACAGATAGTTAATGTCACCGATTCCACAACCAAGAATACTTGAAAGTAATGTATTAGCGTCCATAATTATTTCTCCCTTGCTTAGTTAAGCATAACTGCATTTACCATGAGATAGTTACATCAACAAAACCGTTTCTTCCGATTTCATTGTAGACTACAGTAAAGCCAGATTTTTCCAGAGCTTCTTAATCATTCCAGACTTCTATATATCCGTATTCTAATATCCTATTAAGCTCTTCTGTAAAAAGAGAGCCGGATAGCGCGTCTTTCATAAGTTGCTCATACATACTGTCGTTACCGACTTCCATATCATTTTTCTGAACCCTGTTCTTAATTTCTTTTTTCAGTTTTCTTATTGAAGTAGTAACAACTTCTGTACGGAAACTGTCTAAGCTTTTCCATCCATCACAAGCATACAGAATATAAATGTTCTTCATAATTCTTCCTTTACAAATTTTTTTAGGTCTTCGCAGATGTTTTCAAATGTACATCTTTGTTCTGAATTCAAATGAGTTACTTCAAAAGGCAGCTCAAACAATTCTTTGAGTAAGTTTCGTACATAATCAAGCTTATGATGTGCGCTCTCAATTTTAAGACGTACCAATTCTATATATATTTTTTCAACTGACATGGCTTACTCCTGTTAGTAGTATGTTTGCATTTGTTTATATTCCCATAGCAATTTGTATAATTGCCGTCAAGTTTACAACTACTGCAAGTGCTGTAGGTTGCGTATTGATAATATTTACAAGTTTTTTTCTCAGACATGGCTTACTCCTTAATAAAATCAGCTACGCAGACACGAGTTCTGCCCTGCTTGCGTGTCTTTTCCCGGGCGTAAGAAGGATTCTCTTCTCTTCTTTTCTTGATACGCTCATAAGACTTTGCATTGGTTTCAATCTGCTTCTTTGCGCACTCGTTAATAGCTTTATAAGCTTCATCAACGATAGTCTTCTGGTCTGCTGTGAGTTTCTTGCTTGAAAGAAGCTCAAGAGCAGCAATAATTTTCTGTGTCTGGTTGATTGTAATGTTCATTTAGCCCTCCAATCCCCTCATATATTCTTTAAGGTACTGTTTGTATCTTTTGTCGTAGTTATTCAAAGCTCTTTGAACTGTTTTTGCGGTGTAATATCTACCGCCTTTTGACATTTCTACAGAGCCTCCCATAATGCCGTCAATCCATACATGGCCGTTAGAAGTTATGTGAAAATCACTGACGGTCTTTGGAATTACGATATTGTTCATGCTGTAACCTCTTTATTCAAGATTTCAATTCGTTTCAAACAAGAAGAAGAGATTCTGTAACCAGTTGGATAAAAACAAACAGTTCCGTTTTTGTTTATCTTTTCTACAACTCTGTAAGACTTTATTCTTTTCTTGCTGAAAGGATTAAGTACATCAACACGGACAAAGAAATCTTCTCCGTTTGGTATTTGCTTGCCATTACTCCAAGAAATAGTCATACCTGTATTCTTACAATGTACAACATCGCCGAAATTACATTCATTTTTTTTCTGTAATTGCTTTTCTTTTTCCAGAAGCTCAAGATTTTCTTTCAGCCACTTTGCATTTTCTTCATCAGACGGCACAAAGCTTTTAAGAATAGAAGCAGGTATACCACCATGTTCATAAGGGCTGCACTGAATATCTTTGTATCGGAATTCACCTTTGTAACGCTGTGTAAGTAGTAATAATACCCAGTCTTCGCCTTTTTCTGAGGTCATAAGAGCGTAAAAGCTGTTACCTTTCATTACATACTTTTTACAAGTACCTTTGAAATGTGAAATAAGATGAATACATTCATCTTTGTTTGTTCTGCTTGTATAATAACCTGTCCAACCCATAATTTAATCTCCGAATGTAGTTAAGTTTCCGTTTGAAATATTCAGTTCAAAATCTGCATGAATATCATCATCTTCTGAAAAGTAGCCCGGCATAAATACAAAGAAAGTATCTTTGTCGTTAGTTGTAATCATCCATGCAGATGTTCGATTATCTGGAATATAAAGCTTTGCGTTAAAATATTGACAAACAAATTCCAGAGCGACATCAAAGATATAAGGCTTGATATATCCGAGCAGCAATTCTGAATCTTTGATACGGATAAAGCGGCCTTTAAGATGATAAGCAAGTCTTAATTTATCTGGCTTAATTTTGTAAGAAGTGTATCCAGTAGATACATCAGGAACAACTTTCTTCCAGTTTGGATATGTTTCTTTGTTGATAGTAAAATCTTTACACAAAGAAATGCCTTCCATTTGCGGAGGATATTCTGTTGCAATAGCAATAAGATACTTGCCGTCAGTTGTTATTCTTTTTCCCTCTGCGAAATGCACAGCATTTAATACAGGATGTGCGAATTCTGGAATGTAATTTGTAAAATTGAATTGCTTAATTCTTTTCATTGTAGTGTACCGCCTTTAATTTATCATTGAATCTTTTGAAAGTTTTTATTGTGCATGGTGTAGACCAGTTGTTATACTGGCGCAAAGTGATTGTTTTATCTCTGCACAATCCATCAACAAAACAAGACCATGCGAGCTGCATTTCATAGTAATCATTGTAAGGCCTGCTAATCTCGATAAACATTTCTATTGCTTCTTTTCGTGTCATATTAATACACTCCATATTTACGCTGATAAGCGATATGTTTTTCTGTGGAAAGAGGTTTATAAAACTTCTTTGCGTTTGGATTACAGCGGTAAATCTTTATAGTTTTGCCATCGTTTGTAAAGAAACCGTCCACAATAGAACCGTTAGAAAGACACTTGAATTTGTGTGCTTGTTCCAGATTCTTTGGATTGATATTATAAGCCTGCTGAATGTCTTCAAAATGGTTTTCAAGCCATTTTCGACCCAGCTTTTTAGATGATTCTAAACCACTGAAAAAAGCTTTGTTATAATAGCTTCTCCATTTTTCAAGAGGTTCTTCGTCTTGAGCATGGTCAAAGATATTATGAGAACAGAAGCCTTCTTTGTAACCGTCTTCACGTTCAGAAGTCCATTCATAAGTAAAACCGAGCTTCTTTGCAAAGGCTTTTAACTGTGATTCAGTCTTGAAACTAGCAGCATGAAATGAATATCCGTCTGTAACCCAGATAGCGTAAATCCATTCTGGTTTAATATCTGGACATCTTTGACAGTCCAGAAAGTTATGCTGATAAAAGCTGATTTTGTTTCCCATGATTATTTTCCTTTGTATTCTACTCTTTCCTTAGAAAAACAGTGTCCGCAATAACGCCATACTGAATCTGTCTTGTTTATATCTCCCTTTACACATTCAAAAGTTGTGTAAGTAGCCTTGCCGTCAATGTGTGAATACGGTTCTCCACACTGAATATAAGTCAGGCTATGAGATTCTGGCGGTACACAGTCAAGAAACCATTCTACAATCTCAACATTGAAGAACATTCCGGGGCTGAACTGTTCGGAAAAATCGCCATTCCAATCGTCCATACCGTAGACTTTTTGACCGTCATATTCTGCAGCGAATTCAATAGGCTTGCGGTATTCTACCAAATCGCCTTTAATAAGATGGTCAAATTCGTTACGGTCTTTGATTGTTTCGCCGTCATAAGAACAAGAACCGACAAAGCAGGCTTCCAAAATACGGAAATCATGGTCAAATTCTTGAAAATGCTGCCTTACTTCGTCCAGTTTGCGTAACATCAATACATCAGTTTCGTTAAGTTCTTTCATGGTAAACCCCTTAAGCTATTTTTGTAGTAGGAATAACCTTGTCTGTATTGTTATCATATTCATAATTCCAAAAAGACAAGTCCTCTGTGTTCTGTAAAGCAATATGATTGTATAAACGCTCATAATCGCTTTCCATAACGTCCATTTCAACGTGTTCAAAGTCAATAAACTTCAAAAGATAGTATTCAATCATAATATTTTGAAGATTTGAAACATCTTTACCTTCTTTGTATTCAGATTCAAACCGAAACACACTGTTAGGAATGAAAGAAATGAAACCGTCATAAGAAGACCAGTGTTCATGTAAATATTTATCAAAATCAGCCCTGTTGTCTTTGAAGCAGAACTTTTTAAGGCTGTTGAGATTTACAGTCACGTTAAAACTGATTCTGTCAGTTGAGAAGTTATAGAAACGTGGAGACCATAAGTTTTTTAAGCTTCCAATCTCCATGTTCAGCGGATTTTCTTCAAAGTTGTCTTTGATTGCAGAAACCCATGCTTCACAAGTTTCTTTTTTGAATTTCTGGTATTCTCCGTTTGGAAAATCATAGCAGAAATTATCAGGCATACAGCCATAATCCAGATTGTACAAAGTATCGCTGTTATACAGATTACTTTCATAAAAGCCGGGGGAAATCCGGCATGAAAAGTTTTCGTAAGTTTTTTTCATGTTATGCCTCCATTATTTTGCAAAAACTTGCTGAAATGCGTTGAAATTTGCAGCAGCTTCATAAATATCAGCATAAAAATACTGACTTACTTTCTTTTCAGTGTTCATGTCAAAAATAGTGATACAATCACCTGTAAGACTGAACAAAAACTCATCTCTTACAAATTCTTCATGTTTAGGCATAAAATACCCCCCTTTATAATATTTCTTTCCAGTCAAAGAAATTTCTGACTTCTTTTCCAAATGCTTTGTAGATAGAGTAGGCAGATAAGCCATATTGGCTACCACAATCCGACATTTCTAACAAGGCAATGAAAGCTGCCTTGTCGCCGTCTTTAGAAATAACATCGACAGTAAAGGCATAGTTTTTTTCCTCTCTGTCAGAATCTCTTGAGAAAATTAGTGTAGAATTTTTGTCGAACATCGACGCAAAAACCAGCTGCAATTTTTTATTCATACAAGAACCCTCCCATTTTGCAAAGCTCTTGCCTTGCGTTTTTGTGTACTGTCATTTTCTGCAATGACTTTTGCCCAACGTCGGGCACAGACTTCTTCAAGGCGTTCTTTTGTTCTAGCGTCTTTTGTTAAAAAACGCCACTTTTCACACAATAAATCCAAAATCTGAGAATCAGACATATTTGCCTCCCTTTTTAATAAATCGATTCACCATAATGAAGAGCTGTGTATTCGTCACACTCTGTATAATCCCAAAATTCTTCGCCGTCTGTATAGGCGAGACCAAATTTGGCAAGATTGCCAGCTGTTCCTATAACATGAACGCCGACAGTCCAAACACAGCCAGTCTGAGTTTTGCAGACATAGCTTGCATTATGTGAAACTCTTTCAAGCAACATAAAAAGCCCCCTTTGCTGTATAATTACAGCTGTATAAAAAAATTACATCTCAACAAAAGAGATATAAAACCGATATTGCGCAAGCCGATATTGCAACCGGATAAAACAGCTTTATATTTTCATTGCTTGTTAAATGCGCTTGCCTTGCGCTAAAAAATGGGGATAGGTGCGGATGACCTCCCCATAAAAATAGAATGTCGATTTACCGTATATTTTAATTTATGCCGTAAGGCACTACCGAAAATATACGTTTGCTTTTCGCTTTTTGTGGTGAGTATTCAAGAGGCGAATTCCCTTGCATAAAAATCTTTTTGGGGGTTGCCCAAAAGTCAGTAGAAAACGGCTTAAAATTAATTGTTGCAAAAAGATAGAAAATGCTATATGATTATTATGTCAGTAATAAACAAAGCGTTTTTTCTTTGCAATAAGTAGAAGCGTTTTCAAGTTTTTCAAAGAACAAACAAAGCGAGCATTGCACGAAATACCCTTTACATTGCGCTTGCTTTGTTCCTTATCCTTAACAGATAAGGCAAGAAAAACAGACTATTAGAAAAGTTATGTTTTTCGGTTATGGTATTAGATACCGCCGTTTTAATAAAAACGCTTTTCTATAGTGCCTTAAAAGATTCTATTTTCTTTTATCGGCTTATAATGACAGACAAGAAAAAATCTTATCTGTCATACAAGACTATAAAAGTTTTAGGCTTTTACAATTTTTAATGTTGTAAGCGCTTCAATATATGGCACTTGCTTAATTAAAAAATTGCCTTTGCTGTTCTGGTAAAGCTCAAAAAGCTTTTCATAGTTTATATAAATAAACTGAATTGCTTTTTTAATGTCAGCGCCGTTTATAACGTCACCGCTTGCAAAGTTGCCGTTTTTGCGTTGTTCTTTTAACCATGCACAAGTTAAAGAATCTATTGATTGTGTGCAATTTTCGGGCATTTGTTGTAAAAGTTTAATAATAAAAAGTTGTTTCTTAGAGAGTGAAAAACCCTTATCACTTCTAATTTTGACGGTAGAATCAAAGCGCATAATATTACGCTGTTCTTTGTTTTTGTCGTCTTCACTGATACAATAAAAATAATCGTTGCGCTGTTTCTGCTGGTATGTCATAGTAACACCTCTTTTCTATAGCTATTAACATAGCTTGTTATATATAGCCCTTAACAAGAGCTTTTATTATTAATAGTCTTATATATGCGGATAACCTTATACATGAGCTATATAATAATCTTTGTTTCTTACATTTTTATTATTGGGCATAATTGGGTTTTTGTAAACCCTTTTTATGTAAACTATTTGTAAAAGGTTTTTAAGTGTTTCGGGTTATAAGTAAGTAAAAGTATTTTCCATTCCGTCAAATGCTTTTACTTTATAAAACCCTTTACACAATAAACCCTTTACAATGCAATCATACACCATATACGGCACAAGTCAAGATAGATTTATGTAAATTGATGTAAAACGATTAAGGGAATAAATACAACAAAGCTGTTTACAATCGTGTTACAATCTGCCCCGGTAGCTGTATTGTTAATTGTTTGTAAAATATACGCTGTGGCTATTGACAAAATATATATTATGGGATAAGGCGGAAGGTGCCGAGTACTTTTACACACACAGAGAATTTTTTCTCCAAAAACGAATAAAAACCCGAAGGCAAAAACAGTCCAAAAATTTTTTCCTGAAAATCCTGAAAAAACCCTGAGTATTGCTGTAGGCGGTAGTGTAAACAAAAGTATACAAAGGTGTATGATTTTTTATACACATTGGCTTATATGTATGAAAAAGTATACAGGTAGCGGAAAACGCAGAAGTTTGACTGAGAAAAACCACGCCCATGCAGTAAATTTTTTATTAGCTAAATGCTTGAAAAAGCGCGGAAACGGGGATATTATGAAAAATAATTTACATTGTAATTTACAATTTCAAGAGGAGCTGTTATGATTAAATTGAACTGTGTAGCGCAGGGAACGATCCGCATTGGCGACTGTACTCCTTTTCAGGGCAACTTGAAGAAGAGGACTGAGACTGAAATAAATGAGCTGATGAGGTCGATTAAGACGGAGGGCATGATGATGCCTTTTGCGGTCTGGCAGCATGACGGAAAGAATTATCTGCTTGACGGACACGGACGGCTTGAAGCTTTGAAACGGCTGTCGTTCAGCGAGCCTGATATAAACAGGGAAGACTTTCCGTGTATATTCATCGAGGCCGCCTGCGAGAACGACGCAAGGAAAGCCCTGCTGCAAATCACAAGTTCTTATGGCACTATCACCAGAATGGGTGTCAAACAGTTCACGGTATCTATACCTGACTACCGCGCACCGTCCATCAACAGGTTTGTGGTGGGCGTAAAAAAAACCGGCATAAAGCCGGTGATAGACAGACAGGTGAATATTAAGGCCGAGAACACTATCAGAATACGTGTAAAGGACGGTGCAATAGATAACGCAGGCTGCCCGATTACAAAAGAGCGTGTTCTTGAGATTCTCGGACAATTTGACTTTTTGGAGATTTTGTAGTAAATGTCGGATACGATTTTACAGGAAGAAACAGAAACAAAAGAAGCCCAGAATAACGCCTCAATGTCGTTTACCGAGCTTACCAGAAGCATGTTTGCCGAGGACGCTATACAGCCGTGGCACAGGCCTGAACGCAGGGATGTTATCGACGAATCCTTTGACAGCATATATGACGCTGCTTCTGATGCCGGTATTCCTGTATTTGACTTTATAGCCAAAGACCCGGAACTGGCTGTAATGTTTGTTGAAAAATCATATTCAAAATGGCTTAACATTCTTTCGCAGGGAGCTATCCGGGGCGCACTTGAGACTGATAAAGGCGTTGTGAACCTTACAAAGAACCAGACAAAGATTCTTGAAATAAGGCTTGAACAGGCAAAGAAGGAACTTGATTTCGTTACTGACTATGCGATGAGCATTACAGGCAATGACGGAAAGAAGCGCAATCACCTGTTGAGAACGCTCTACATGAACGCCGTAATGCACAGAGATACAAAAGCCCTTATATACCTTATCGACCGCGTAGACGGAAGACCGGGCGAAACTCGCGTGGAAAGCCTCTCTTACGACAATGCTTACAACATCTACATGATTATCCATACGCTGTTTGACAAGCAGCTTCAGGTCCTCAACGCCGGCAACGGTACGGTTCTTGTCTGCTGCAGCAGACGCAGTGGGAAGAGTCACATGTTGGTTGCTGGCGCGCTTATCGAATGTCTTAGAAAGCCGAACACGACCTGTATTTATATCGGCGAGACGCTTGAGCTTACAGAAGGTATCGTAGATGACGCGATGAACAAGATTATTGATTCGTGCCATTTGCAGGACAAGAAGGGCAACCGTTTCAACTGGCGGAAAATGGACAACCGCTCAAAGCTTCTGGTGCGCGGTCTTTCAAACACAAAAGACCCTGACCAGATCCGCGGTAAGGGCGCGAAGGTTATCATCATCGACGAGTTCTTCCACCTTAAGAGCGAGCTTCTTCAGTACCTTCAGGATGAAGTATTGCAGCCTATGCAGATGGACTATGCCGATGACTATAAGTTTATCTGTGCCGGAACACCGCCGCAGATTCGCGGAACATACGGAGAAATGGCCTGGAAGAACTGGGATGTTCCGCATTTCCACTGGACTTGGAGAGACAACCCTCACCCTGTATCAGTTGAGGCAAGGGAAGAATTCGTAAACACTGAAATTGCCAAAAAAGGCCTTACTTGGGATATGCCTGCCGTCCGCCGTGAATATCTCGGAGAATGGGCTTATGATGACGAGCTTGTTCTTTATCCAGACTACAAGACATTCAACAAAAAAGAAGCTTTCCCTGCATGGAAGATTTCAAGAATATTTATCGGCGTAGACTATGGTGTTTCAGATAACGACTGTCTGTTCGCGCTCGCGTGGTCTGACGACGAAGGAAGGGGCTATGAGCTGTTTGAGACAAAATTCAACCGTCTTGATATTAAGGATAAGTCAATAACTCAGCTTGAATACCTCAAGGAAAAAGTTAAGGAGTGCTGGATTCTTTCGCTCAACCTGCTTATGACTGCCCCGGAATCAACATACAATGCCGAATCACTGAAACAGCTCAACAAAAATATTCTCTGGTCCGCCGACGACAACGACCAGCATATAACGGACGAACTTGCCGTAAATGTAAATCTTTCAGATTACGGGGAAAAATACGAGAAGCTTTCCTTGCAGATTGAGAACGCGCACAAGACTGAAAAGAAGATGATGTGGGATAAGACAAATGAGCTTTTCAGAACAGGGCGGCTTCTGTTGCAGGAAGGCGGCGACGCAGAGCATGAGTGTATATCTACAATTCTGCTGCGCGGCCCTAACGGAGAAGTTTATTCAGAAATTGACGACAGGGCTTACCACCCTGACCTTATTGTGGCGATGAGATATGCGCTCTGGAATGTTCTCGGCAACAGGTAGTTTTGGAGGAAAGATGAAACATAATAAAATTGAGAAAGAACCCGGACTTTTAAGGCAGATTATTGCGATACATTATGAACAGGCAAAAAGACGGAAGGCTTTGAGGATTCTTTCAAAACAAGTCTGGTCCGTGGAGTTTTTTGAGTACCTGATTAAAAAGGCCGCGAAGACGCTTCATCAGACTATTCAGATTGAGCTTGAAAGTCCTGCCGGACATAAAATGCGCATGACGGCGGTATACGGAGAAGAAAGCAGTCTTAGTGCCGATGACGATATTTTCAATCATCTTGACGACGCTGCCGCCGTGAACAATTTTATCCGCATGAACAGCACGAGAGGAGTTAAGAAATGACCGTAAACGGTGGCGTAACTTATGTATATGACAAGATATTGCAGGTGGCAAGACCGACACTTTACCCCGGCGAGGCAGTAGATGACTGGAAAATTCCGGAGGAAATGTCGGACGTTTTTTACCGTCTTAACAGCATTATCGAGAACAAATATTCAAAGGAATTCTTGAAAATCTGTGCGCTTTATAACAAGATGTTCAAGTCGCTCAGGTTCAGGGATTCTACATCAATGGCATATAATGCGCCGCCTTTTACATGGGCAGACCAAGAGAGGGCCGACACAGGTACAGGTATGTCTTCAAATTACCTCAAGCAGATTGTAGACCAAGTTACATCGCGCTTGGGTTCCGTGCAGTTTGTGCCTTACCTTCTCTCGGAAGACCAGAACTACGAGTACATCATCTACAAGGACGAGGTTGAGCGAATTCTCCGTATGTACATAACGAAGGATAAATTCTTCAGAAAGAGCATGGAAGCTTTCCATGATTCTTCTGTTCTTGGTTTCGCGTACTCGATTCTTGATCCGTTCACAGGAGAGCTTTTTAAGGCAAGTGACTACCAAGTAGGTATTTTTGAAAGCCAGCTCAACAAGGATAAAATCACTCAAATGCTATACCGTGATTACTGTTATCCTTCAACAGAAGTTGAAAAGTATGTAGGGCATATAACTGACCCTGAGAAAAAGGCAGAGATTCTTGACCATGCGCGGAGTAAGCCGAGTGTAGATTTGTGCATGTTCTTTAACAGCAAGGAACATAAATGTATCGTATCTATAGACGGACAGTTTTTGCCGGAATATGACTATCCTTTTGACAGGGTTCTTGTAGCGGTCATGCGGTGGGACACAGGGTTTCAGGCGGCTACAGGAACCAGCCTTTTTGACCTTCTTTATCCGTTGCAGAGGGAAATAAACAAGATAAACGCGAAGCAGCAGCAGCTTATCCGTATGTACAAGGGCGCGACACCTGTTTTCAATTCTGATGTTGAGCTTGCTGTAAAGGCGATTACAAACGGCGCAGGCGAGTGCCTTTACGTGGATTCAAAGCGTCCTCTTGATACTTTAATGACTGTTATTAATCCTACTCCGCTTGACCCTCAGCTTCCTGCGACTGTTACGGAATATAAATCAGCCATGTACGAGCTTGCCGGAATTCAGAACGCAAGTTTCGATATGGAAAACATGAAATCTGCTGCGGCTGTGTTCGCGCTTGACCAGACAAGGGATTCTGTATTTCAGGCGCAGCTTTCCGCATTGTCAGACTTCATTACTGATTCTCTTAAACTTTATATCGAGTACAATGCAGGCTATAAGACAAACGACAGCAATATGGACTGGGATTCGATTAAGAAGCTTATCGATACTGCTTACATAAACCTTAAGCCTGTGCACGTAAACGACCCGTTGAGCGACGAGGACAAGGCGCGTCAGGAGCCTGTGGACTATTCAAAGCTGTGCGTAGCAAGGTGTGTCCTTCTTATCGTCAAGGGAGAAATGACATTCGAGGAAGTGCCGTATTATATCGACTGGCATAATGTCGCGCTCATGCTTGCGGCTACGCTTATAAAATTCGGTGCGCTCGGAATAAAAGTTCCTGTATCAGTCCATGAATTCTTTGCCGCAGCTTTTGTTGAGGCAATCCGTATTGGAGAGGTTATTATTTAATGGAAAACGGCAGCAAGACAGAAATAAACCTTCAGGCCGGCTTGGATGTACAGACAAGCGACATGCTCGTGCCTGTTCAGGGCAATACATGGCAGCATAACTGGCAGAAATATCAGGGTAAATTCCTTCCGAACTCAGTGCGTTTTGAAAAAAACGGCTGGGCCGCAGGGTGGTGTGTCTACGATTTCAAGTACAACGGCAATGATGTCGATGTAATCTCTACGGACATAAGAAATCCTTTGAAACCAAAGCATATAGGCAGAATTGACGGTTCTAAGGAATTCCAGCTGATAAAGCAGCAGTGGAACAGCACTGTTGAGGTTGAGAATTTCTGGTGGGTTGACGATACTCATATCCTTGCGCTCGACAGATATAATTTTATTCTCAGGAGAAAGAAGAACGAACTGGACGACTGGAACGGCGACCAGTGGGAAGACATCTACAGGATTGACCGGCATGGAATTCTTCACGAACCTGCCATGGTCTATTTCTGCGCGAACACTTTCAATACCGAAGATTCTGCTGTTTTTGTGTTGTTACAGCCGATGAATGATACTACTATTTCTGTGGATATATTCGATGTCCGGCAGAGTATGACTTTGATGGGCAGAGTATATTTCCAGATAAGAAAACATGCAATTGAAACAGTGCTTAATGATATAACATTAAGCGCGTCAACTGCATATTTCAATACTTATTGTGATATAAATGCGCCTCAGATTATCAATCAGGCAGAATTCTCAAATACAATGATAGGCAGAAAGCTTATCATCGGCTGCCACATGAACAAGAACTTTGACCAGTGGAGTACGGTAATCAACCTCGACATATTGCAGATAGAGATGTGTATTCAGGGATATGGTTATGTAGGTCTTAACGGCGACCTTACTGGCGGAGAGCTTCCTAAAGAATTTTTTGATGTTACAAGAGGTTTTAACGACATGATAAGACCTCTTGAACGGCTTAAAACTCCTATTTCTGCATTGGACGCTGACGCAAACTTTAAGATTAATGATGTGAGTGAAATTAATATCCTTAATCCTCTTGGCAACGGTACAAGAAAAGTATGTGTCGGAACTACGGAAAGACAGTGGTATTTATACCAGAATCCTGATAATGGGAAAATAGAGCTTTCAGCCGTGGTAAGCCATCTTAAATATAATGGCACAGCTTTTTATGCAGAACTTTTGCCGATAACAAATAAATACGATGCGATATACGATTCTCCGTCTTTTAAGTTCCAGCGAATCGGCGATGTATTGTTACAGATGTATGCGGTACAGAAAATGTTCTGTCCTGACGGAAGCCCTGCCTCTGCGATATTTGCTACTTTGTGGGTTCTGGTAGGTGGTGCGCCGTTAATTCCAATTCTCGCACCGAGATTTACTTCTCTTGTTTACTTGCAGCAGACGGTAGGGCAGTATGCCTACGTTCATTACAACAGCACTGAAAGTATGCCACAAAAATATGAAATGGAACCGGAAAATACTTCCGGGATTAATTTCACAATGGTTGCAAAAAATAAGGAACATACAGCCTCACCTGTTCTTTCTGATGAGTTTACTTTTGACAAACAGATTATAGAGCAGAAAGAATCGCTTAATTTTGATAATACTAATAACTGGGCAGGTATGCTTTTTCTTGCTTTTGCGTCAAATATTCCATCTCTTGTTAATGACCTTGCTGTAAATGCGACTACGAAGCAGACTTCTGTATCTGATATTGGTAAAAAATATTTACAAAATTCTCTTGAAAATTTACAGGAATTTTCTGTTGCTGCTGTATATTCGCAGTCTCGTGATATTGGTCTTAATAGCAAAGTCGTGGCAATTAAATCTCTTGATATGTTTTATTCTACCAGTGACAAGCAGATGATCCATGCAGGCCCTGGATTTGTAGAACATCAGTTTGTAGCTGACTGTATAGCTCAATCTGCAACAAGTTGTCAGGTAGATGGTTACACAGACCAGTTCTCATTTATTATCAAGGAAGTCGTAGAACTTGAAGAACGACTTGTAAACTGGACTTTGGAGAAAATGGTAAAATTTGCGGAAAGTATTTGTGAGCTTTTTGCTTCCAGCCCTAACCCCGCGTTTCAAGCAATAGCCGCTGCGTTTACAACTATAATTGAAAGTTACAAAGAAAATGTTATTGAAAGTGATATGTATAGGGAGTATATCGAAAGCTTCTTTGAAAGTATGACTTCAAGAGGACCACAGTGTAACCGTGTTGCGTCGGTTTCAAGACACTCTCTTGATAATGAAGGAAAACACAGATACGGAGAAAAAAACGAAACATTTATGTATCCTTGTTTTGGAGTTCCGGCAGGAGGTCTGACATATTCTGATGAAACAGCAAAAGCCGCTATAAAAGAAAGTATTTGGGAACTCACACTTACAAATAAAAAGCTGGGGCTTGGAGAACAAGGGCCGGGAGCTGCTATTGTAAGATTTGCGAGAAACATAGGAGGCAAATATCCTGACGCATATAACAACGCAGAAGGCTCAGTGCCATACTATACAGCATCTTGTTATGGACAGGTAACAAAACGAGCATTGCCTGCTGACATGGCTGTAATCGAGGGTGTAGAGCGTCTTCTTCCGGGGCAGCCGTTTAAGAATGAGAATATCGGCATGGACTACCCTGCCTTCGCGCCGTCAATGCAGCATGACTACATTATTGACAAAAGATGGGAGCTTTCTCAGTGCTGTACTTACGGTACACAGCAGTGGGTAACATGCAAGGACACGAAGCTCATTACAGGCAAGCCGTCAAACATGCGCGTACATGATTCATTCTGCGGAATTGCAAGCACTTATACAGCTATCGAGGTAAAACGCGGTCTTTCTAAAGCATACATGCGTCCGTGGGCAATCACTCCGTCAACTCTGGCTTTCAACTGTACAGGCTTGAACAGTATTCTTGATGAAAAGTTGTACCATGCTTTCGACGGAATATCTTTCCGCGTTGTAGAGTGGATAGGTAATGCCGGAATGGGAAAGAACTTGCAGACATTCCTTTACAGCTTCCAAGTAAACGACCGTTTCAAGAGAAGCAATATTTTCTCACCGAATGAGCTTCTCGGAAGCTTTGCGTCCGAACCTGTGCAGGCTGTTGAAACAATCGACCGACTGCATACAATCGTTACCGTCGCGACAAAAGAAAAGGGAATGGAAGGCGGAACTATAGGTGAAGACAAGGACGGTGTAAGATGGTCTATTCCGATTTTCACTGAGCCTGTAACTACGCTTCCTGCCGCCGTAAAGACGCTTGCAGCAATGCCGCTGCGCGTATTCGACGGTATCACGTCGCTTACGACAACCTTGCAGAACGCGAACAATGCCTACAAAGCTCCGGTTTCTATGGATTTTACAATCGGAAAGCAGGCTTACAGGCAAACGGAAGAATACATCTGTTCTCTTGAAACAGACCAGTACGGAGCTGTCATAACAAAAGACCTTGTACCGTCTTTAGGCTTGAAATTCATCGGAGCAACGCCGACAACGGCTTATTTCTACAGCAAGGCTACAAGATGCTATTATGTCTTCAACGGAACATCGCTTTCAAAAATGGATATGCTCGAAAGATTCCGCGACGTTCAGCGCGGCTACTGGGATTTTGTCAATCAGGAAGTAGTAATGCCTTGCCTTATGACTTACAAACGCCTTAATGCGGAAGTCGAAGATAAGGACACGGAAACTGACAATGTAATTGTGCCTGTTTTGTCACAGTCGCGTGTTTCCGGCGAAGTTCCGCCGCCTATTACAACGATATTTAATGACCGCTCATGGTATAAGGCGGTTTCTCTTCCGTCCGGCTTCGCTTATCAAGGCCCGAACCGCGTAATAATCAATAGAAGCGTGTTCGTAGAGTATATGCTTGAGACACTCAAGGATAATCTAGGCAAGTGGAAGAAGATGGACAGGGAAAAATATGTCACCAAACGCGAGTACAAAGAGAATTACAGCAACATTCTCCGCGATGTCGAGGGAGTTGAGGGTTGGACACATAATCCGTTCCTGCTTGTTACGAGCGCGCTCGGTGATTCAGAGAATACTGACAACCTGTTTGAATGGGAAATCACTTTCTGCTGGCCTGTAGAAATGGATTTGATTTACGGCACTGACAATTATGCAGTAGTAAACATTACTGCGGAAACAATGACACCGGGCGGCAAGGTTATGTCGCGCCCAACACATGTTTTCTTAACTAAGGAACTGTTTACAAGACACGAAGCATACGGTTACTACTCATTCAGGTATCAGAGTAAGAACGGAGCCGGCAACAGGGAACGGCTTCATATATGGTCAGACCAGTACATTGCAATTTCAAGTATATACTGCGAGCGTAAAGTCATAACAGAAAGACGGACAGAACAGCTCACACAGCAACTTGAGATAAAACATCTGAAAGAACTGTAAATTTACATTGTAATATTTACAAATTATCAAAGCTGTAATATTATTAACTGGAAGGAATTTAAAATGCCGGATTCACAGGAATACAGAAGAAGTCTTGCAAGCGGTCAGAATATGGCGGCCACCACACAGGAATATAAAATGGCTCAGGACAGGGAAAGAATCATCAAAGAGCTTAATGGCAAGTGGAGAGGCAAGGACGAGCTGACAAACGAGCAAATAGCAAACTCAATTCAGCGCGACAATCCCGACATTTCTCTGGACTTAATCAGACAGATGGTTCCGACTAACAGAGTAAGCAAACCAGCCAAAGACCTGAAGGATCAAGGCTACCCGTCTACCCTTTATGACGCGGATATGAGAAAGCCGAAAGACCTCAAGGACAGGGGCTATCCGTCTACGGTGAATGATGCTGACCAAAAAGGCGAGCAGTCTCTTGATGACCTTAAATACAAGGGCTACCCGAACTCAGTATATGATGCTGACATGCGGAAGCCTAAAGATTTGAAGGACAGAGGTTATCCGTCTACAATCAACGATGCAGACATGAGAAGTCAGAATATAACGGAACCTGCGGCTCCGGCTGCACCGCAGAATACACAAGGCAGCCAGCCGGCACAAGGTTCGCAGTCTCAGACTACACAGCAGCAGCCTGCTCAGAATCAGGGTCAGACAACACCAACTCCAGATGCTATGGCAGGGCATTATTCCAGAGACCCTAAACAAGCTACAACAAACAAAGATGAAGACAAAGATAAAGGCGAAGGTGATAATCCAAAAGACAGGACAGGATTCTTAAAGAATTTTAGTCTTTTAGGAAATGTTTTTGGAGCAAGAAACCCTAATAACGTCCTTTTTGACCGCCGTGACACTATGCGCGGGCTTGCAGATGAAGCTACGAACATGGCCGCTACTTTAGGTATGCAGGGCCAGAGCTGGCGGCAGGAAGCAAACCGTAATCCTTATAGTGAAGCCTCTAAAAAAGCTTCTGCTACAAATGCACAGCAGATGGCTGCGAATATTTCAGCAAACTCTGCTACAGGGCAGAATCAGGTAGGATTGGTAAGAATGAACAATCCTATGGATATTAATGCAGAAGAGCAGAAACGTGCAGAAGCTCGCCGTTTGGCTGATGAAAGACAGGAAAAGCAGAGAACTACAGAAGGACAGGCAAGGGCTTATCTCGGAGAAGCACAGCAGCTTAACACTCAGGGCCGTAATCTTTCGGCTGATGAACTAGAAAGCAGACGTTTATCTTTGGGCAACGGCACAGGTACAAGCACGACCGAAAAAGACGAAACAAAGAAAACAGACGAAAATACAGAAGAGACACCGGCAGAGGAAACACCTGTAGAAGAAACACAGCCAGAACCACAGCAGCCTGTAAATTATAATGCACAGCATGTAATTAACGCCTTACTTGGTTCGTCGCAAGGTCAAGATTTGCGTAATGGAACAGGAGATGAAAATGACCTTAAAATGTATAACTGGGTAATTTCTCAAGGTGTTAAGCCTATTACACCAAAATCTCAGAATCCGAATCAATGGGAAAATGAGTTTATTGCCCAAAATGGCGATAAGGGCAAAGAAATAATTGGTATGTTACGAGAAGGAAGGTCTCCTGATAATGCACAGAGAAACTTCGCGCCCAATGAAAGAGACCAGATGAATACTCAAACTACCATGCCTGCATACGCTTGCGGAACAAAGAACGCAAAGCCGGGCTATGCTATTGTCGGTGAAAACGGTCCTGAAATCGTAAAGATGAAAGGCGGTGAAGAAGTGATTCCGAATGACGAACTGTTTGACCGTATTGTATCAGATGAACGCATGAAATACATCAAGGAATGTATTGATTTAGGTCTCGGAATGACACCAGAAGATTTCCGCTGGCTTGCCAAGAAACAGGGCGGCAAGTTCAAGTTCAACGACAGGGAATATGACTGGTTCAACGACGACGACTGGAAGGACGATGAAGACGACAGTGTTCTCAACGGTTACGCGGAACATATAAAGAATTATCTCTATACATATATTCCTGAAGCGAAGGAAATAGATGCTTCCATAGACCCGAATCAGGAACATATCGGGCCTATGGCACAGGATATTGAAAAGGTAAATCCGGCCTGCATAGTAGAGACACCTGAAGGTGTGAAGACGGTAGATACAGGACGGCTTGCAATGATGAACGCAGGAGCAATTGGCGACCTTGCAAGACAGCTCAAGGAACTCAAAGAGGTGTTTATAAATGGCTAAGATAAATGATTCAATGCGGCAGTATATCAATAACAGCACTGTTGCACAGGCAGCGGACAATGCAGCATCTTTTTATGAGCAAAATCTGAGACTTCCTACCAACGGTAATCATTTCCGTTCAGACGTGAAGTTTTCATCGGGAGACAACAATCCATATACCGCATTGTTATCAGCAATCATAAGCTATGCTTCTAAACCAGATGAAAAAACAGGATTGTCACCGGAACAAACGTATTCTGTAAATACGAAAGACAAATTGGCTTCAAATGTTTCTTTCCCTCAATATGCAGTAGGAATAAAAGAAGCATCCAGAAGTACGCAGCAATGGAAATATACCCCATATGGCCTTGTATATCCTGCTACGACACCAGAAGGAATGTCGAGTGCAACTGCAAAGGCATTGAAAAGAACTTCTGGAACTATGGAATTGATATTCAGGGCAAGCCATGAAAGAAATTTCAACAGTTACCAGAAATCTCTTAAAGATTCGTTGCTCTATACACCAGATACGTCAGGATCTGCCGCAGCAAACAGCCTTAACACTGTTTTGGAAAAAAGAAAACTCGTAACGCCGGACTTTAATACAAATAACGAAGCAGACAGACAGGCTAATAACTTTGTTGAGCTTGTAAATACAAGACTTAATAATGATGATGAGTTTAGAAAAGAGTTTTTCAAATATGCGGTAGACAATCAGGGTTCTGAGTTTGAGAAATATCTTAATTATTGCGGATATAATGACACGACTATATCCGGTTATGCACTATAGGAGAAGAATATATGGTCAGCCCCAAAGTTATGGCACAGACAGTTGAGATGTTATTCAAATTAAAAGATGCGAAAGCTCTTGAGGATGTTATCGCAGGAAATCCAACAGTAATAAAAGAATTACTAGGAACTACTACAAAGGGAACTATCTCAAAGAAGGATATAGAAACATTCTCTTCTATGGCAGAAGCATGTGCAAGAGCCGGAACAGGAGAAACAGGAAAATCTATCAAGCCTGCTTCCCTTGTCAGAATATTGACAGGCGGAGGCTGGACCATTGCTCTTGCGGCAGCAGGAGCAATAGCAAAGAACGCTGGTGAAACGATTGCAAAAATGCAAGAAAATAAAGCCAATGCCCTTGCAGAAGGATTTCTGACAACAAGGGATTGGGCTTCTGATAAGCAGAGAGAGTTCTACGGCAAGTCACCGCGAGTAAGAGCAGGAGAAGCTGTTGCGAACTATGAAAGAACAAAAGCTTTGAATAGGGCAGAAGCTATCAGAGGTTTTACTAAGGCCCTGTCAGATGCAATCGGTGCAGGTACGGGTGTTTATCAGATGGGCAAGATGATTGAAGCTGGCCGCGAGTTCCCTGTAGGAGCGGAAGTCTTAAGAACAGCTAGAGCTGCTGCAAATATGGCGAAAGGAGGTAAGTAATGGCGTTCCCGAAAATTACTTTTGGCGGTGCAAAAACTACGACAAACCCAAAAGCTTCACCAGAAAGTAACGGTTCTCCTACAGGCCCTGAATACGCAAGCGGCGGTATGGTTCCGACAGAAGTAACGTCAATGATACACGATGTTCCTACTCTGAAAGACATACAAGATGACTTCAATAAGGATGTAAGGAATACAAGCGAACAGGCTGTTTCTGATTATGATAAGCTCTATCAGGATGTGCTGAATACACCCGGAACTGAAATAGATGAAAGATACGGAACGAACTTTGCAAAAGAAGGACGTTACGGAAACCTCAATAACAAGAATTACGAAGATACACTCCGTCTTTCAAGGCAGGCAGATGCTTATAATAATAAGCCGATAGCAAAAATGCATTTGGGTCTCTCGTATAATCCATCTGCCGGTCAGGGTGTCGGAGGCTTTGAAACAACAGGCTATGACAGACCGAAGCTCGAAACTCAGGAAATGCGCCAAATGCGCGCCAACGAGCGTCTGGACGAAATGCAAAGAGGCCTCGATGTGCAGCTTGAACACAACATTACGAAGCTTCCGTATGATGCTTTTGTCAAGACATTGGATTCAAAGTACAATATCCGCACAAGCGAAGCGGACGCAAAGAGGGCTTTCGCTCAGATAAGGGCTGTAGACAGAGCTACTCAGACTATGGCGCAGCATAACACGAACTTTGAATCTTTATTCAAGCTAAAGTACGGTCTGCTTATCGGAAAGATTGCTTCAGAAGTAGCAAAGACAAACACTATTCAATCTACGATTCTCTGCAATGCAGTCTTGGGATTCCCAGCAATTCCAATTCAGGATTTGTACACTTATAAAACCTTAGACCCTCTTGTAAGAATGGCGGCTGCAAGAATAGAACAGGAATACCCCGGAGACTACGCTAAACAAGCGCAGGCTTGGAATCAGTTTTGGAGCATGACAAACGATATGTATGGAAGAGACGCGGTAGAAGACTACAAAAAACAGAATCAAAGATATAAGGGAAAATCTTAATGTTACAGGTTGATATTTGTCCTTTTGCAAGCGACGCTCTTGAGGACGCAATGCGCCTTGCACAGACTAAGGCACTTAACAGCTATACATTCTCAGACTGCATAAACTTCTTGAATTATGTATGGGCGGACATTTATTCTCAAATCTGCATGATTGATTCTGGATATTACACCAAGACTGTACAGCTCAAGCAAAAGCTTACAAAGATTCCGAAATTCGTGCGCAACAGCGTAAGGGTATATTCAGCCCAAAGACCGGACGACATAGGTTCAAGATATGTTTTCAGGGCCAGCGATGACGGTGACATGGGTGCAGGCGGAACTTACCGTATTTCAGGAACAGACCTTTTCTGCCCTGCTGCCGAGCGCACTACGGTATGGCTTGAATATTGTCCGCAGCCTCCGCAGCTGTTCTTTACATACCACAACCGCGATCCGAAGATTTATCCTGACGGACATGACGTTGTAAGAAGCGCGGATTACCAGCTTTATACTCTTATCAATGATAAGGGCATAGACATATCAGACAGGGCTGTGTCAGGCGACGACATAGCTTCATGCGAGCGGTGGTATTTAAGACACAAGAATATTGCAGCAGGAATCAGCGACGAAGACATTACTGAATTTCTGGTGCGGCGGTATGAGCCTGACACCGGAAAATGGGAACTTAGATTCGTTTCCTGTGACTTCCCTTATATTTTCTGCTCTTACAGAAACAGCCTTACTGGTGAATGGCACAGCGGTTTCTTCAACAAGGCATACGAATGGATTGATTACAATCCGTTTGAATTCGCAGGGCGGAACGATAACGTTGAATATGTCGCCTGTAAGTACAACGACAAGACAGGCATGGGCGTTATCGTGCGCGACTGGAACACTCTTGAAACAAAGCTTCTTAACATTGACGTGCTGCCGAACACAGGCAATACGGTAATTTTTGTCGAGAACTATTTTGAGTATAAGGCAACGGACGGCGTAGCCTATAAGTTTACACAGGGCTACTGGTACAACAGGTATGCTACAGATTACAACTACGAAAAGGTGCTTGAATCTTATCCTGAAAGCCCGGACGTAGGCGATGTGGTAAATGATAACGGACGGCTCGTAAGGTATAACGGCAGCGCATGGGTTGACGTTGATAACATTGTCCGTGTGGCACAGGAAGAAACGAATCCTGTGTACAAGGAACTTGGTTGGACACCAGATTCACGGCTTGTATATCCTGCGCCGGAAGTTTATCGATATTTAGTCGCAAGACTGGCGGAGAAGTTTTCTGCGCTTAACGAATCTAATATTATGGGGGTACAGTCTGAATTGGCGGACGCTGCATTTGCTTTCCAAGCTTTCTTAGACAAAGACAAGAGCGGCTGGAAGAGAATCAGAAACGTAAATCTGCCGACTGCAACAGACTGGCTATAAGGAGATAAATATGAAAGACAAGACAGAAAAGACAAACAAAGAATTAAACGACGAATCAATCTCACGTACAGAAGAGATTATGGCTCTTTTATCTCAAGCTTTGGAACTTATCGACCAAGACGATGCTATGGATGCACGTGTTCAGGAATATGTAAGCAATGCAATCAGTGCAGTCGAAGAAGATTTGCGCTACTACAAAGAACACGGGCTAGAAGATCTTAATAAACTGGACGACGAAGAGCAAGGCCGTTCTGCTGAATCAGAGGGAGGTGACGAAAATTACATAGAACCGACAGGAATGTACAATACACCTGCTGCAATGGCTGAAATATTCAAGAACAACAGGGAAGTAAGCGACGAGAGGTGTAAGGAAATGCGCCGCAAGAGCATTGAGAAGATGAAGAACGGTTGGGGTGAAACGGACGTTATGAAGAAAAAGAAAAAGGAAGAGGAGCAGAAGAAGAAGTAATGTACAAAGACAAGGCGACAGACCACGAAAAACGTAAAAACGAAGAAGGCTCTTATTCTCTTTACAATCATCTGTACAACAAGCTTCTAAGAGATTATGAACCTGCAAACCTTATGAATCCAGAATCATGCCGGACTGTAGAAGCAGCTCTTATCGAAGAGGGCAAAGAATACGCGATAAAGGGCGGCAAGGACAGCAGTGACAAAACTGTTACCGAAGCTGCAAGGCAGGCCATGAAGAATTTCATAGCCAACGGCAAGAAGAAAAGCGGAGAC
>Ga0247611_10001887_pt1 | contig 35930 bp, 25 predicted proteins | sample 177DNAGHGhighgp2_FD_192422 | JGI IMG/M metagenome (GOLD analysis project Ga0247611, IMG submission 192422) | Sheep rumen microbial communities from Palmerston North, Manawatu-Wanganui, New Zealand - 1770 DNA GHGhigh gp2 | ecosystem: Host-associated > Mammals > Digestive system > Stomach > Rumen... | reverse complement strand
CGCATATCACACCTCACTCAACCTTGCATTTTCGTCCTTCTCGATAATACCGATGCATTTTTCGATGTCGGCGATAATATTTTTCATCACCTCTATTTTATCCTGCTTTGTGTATCTCTGAGTATCCACTGCGAAAATCACTTGGTTGAATTCATTGTCAATAAATTCCCGAATTTGCGTCTCGTCCTGCTAAATCCCCCGAAAAACCTATTTCGAAATTTAACAATTACAAAATTTATTAGTTAAATTTTTAGGTATTTTCTTGACTGTCAACACCGAAAAAAATCTCACGAAGCCCTTGACAAATGCCTTTTGTTGTTGTATATTTGCCGTGTAGTTAAACATAGTTTCTAATCATCAAAATAAAGTGTTATGACGAATATCATAGAAGTTGAAAACAAGATGATCACCCTGCGGAACCAGCAGGTGATTTTGGACTCCGACGTGGCCGATCTCTACGGTGTGGAAACGAAGCGTGTTAATGAGGCTGTAAGCAACAATCCGGAGAAATTTCCTAAAGGGTATATTTGGGAATTGGCCGCAGAGGAGATCGTGGTTTTAAGGTCGAAAATTTCGACCTTAAAGAAAACGGGGCGAGGACAACACTCCAAGTATCCTCCCAAGGCTTTCACAGAAAAGGGTCTATACATGCTGGCCACGATTCTGAAAAGCCCGAAAGCGGTGGAAACCACCATCGCCATTGTGGAGGCGTACGCGAAGTTGAGGGAGCTGTCGCGGGTGATGACGGAAATCCCCCGGCAGGAGGAGAACTCCGTTGAGCAGAAAACGTTGCTTCAGCGCGGTGGGCAGTTAATGGAGGATCTGATAACAGACGTGCTGCCAGTCCAGAGCAGCGAGACCTCCTTCGAGCTGAATCTCGCGATGCTCAAGTTCAAGCATTCGGTGAAACGCGGTGTTGACGAAGAAAAGATTGCCCGGCTGGAAGAGGAAAACGCGGAACTGAAACGGCGACTCGGGGGAAAGCCGGACTGAGAAACGAGAAACAGCAGGTAAAGGGGTTCTGCTACCACAGATACCCTCTCCGCCGCCCATCTTCTCCCCCTTTTTCCCAGTATGCTGCTCACCATTCCGCCAGTGACGACAGGAACTGGCGGAATCTCCTCCGTTCAAAGACATATTTTCACAAAACAATCGGTGCTCGTCAGACCTACGGCCTGCCAGCTGACAGTGAACAGTGAATAGTGATCAGTGAACAGGATCTTAACATGAAATGGCACCCCGTCAGGGGTGCAGTGCTTGGTAGAATGTAGCGAGCATGGGGGAATGCGCACGCCGTCAGGGGTGTGGGGAAAAAAGGGTGTGGAAAGGGTTAAGGTTTTCACCCCGCGGGAAACCGCGAGGGCGGGATGATTGGTGGAACGGCCTATTTCCGTGTGTTGAACAGGTCGGCGGCGGAGTGGAACAATTCGAAATAGATGCGCATGTTTTCCAACTCGTACCACTTGGCCAGATTTACGGGGTCGGCATCAAGGTTGTAGATTTTGGCATCCGGCATTGCCAAGAGGAACGGGGAGTGCGTGGCGATGACGAACTGGGCACCGCAACGCATAGCGGAAAAGTGGATGACTTTGGCAAGACTTTGCTGGAATTTGCACGACATACTGTTTTCGGGCTCGTCCAAGAGATACAGACCATCTTCCTCGATTTCCGTCATCAGATACCGCAGGCCGTTTTCTCCGTTGGAATACCCTTGCTCCAAAGTGCCCAATTCGTCCGACAGCGACTGCACCACACTCTGTTTCTTATACCTTCCGATCTTTTTTATCTCTTCGACACCTTCATTGGTGGCAAAATTAATATGACGCGGATAGTCTTGATGGTATTTCACATCCAAGATTTCATCTCTCAGAATACGGCTTTTGGCTGTTTTGATTTCGTTTTTGTCTCTTGACCGAAGGATGTTTTTGAAGATGTCGTCGCTGGTTATCATCTTGGAAAATTCCGAAAGTTGGGCCGCTGGATGTTCTGCTTTCCATTCGGGACTAACGGTGAAGTTACACAGTTTGCCATAGCGTTCCATCATCACTGTGGTGTTGTAGGCAGCATTCCGTTTGATGCCCAACACTTCGGAAATCACGTTGAGGGCGGTAGATTTCCCGCTCCCGTTGCCGCCATACAAGATTGTGATGGGAGTGAAATCAAGGGATCTGAGACTGTGGTCCGACAGAACACCAAAGGGATAATTGCCTGAGAGTTCTTTATGGAAATATGCCTCCCGCTGGGCGTTTGTTGTGCTATAATAGGAACATAAAAACTGGTCCTCATCTTCCCAAGTGGGAAACTTAAATGATTCGAGATAGATCATAGTCGTTTGTTTTGATGCGGCAAAGATAGCGCGGGACTGTGCCGATTCGTGGCATTGTGATGCCCGCAGATCTACGGCCTGCCAGCTCAGATTGCACACGCCGTCATTGGGAAGCATATCCCGCCGGCAGCCGCACCCTGTCAGGGGTGCATGGCTTGGTGGAATGGTGCGGGTACGAGGAAAATGCGCACGCCGTTAGGTGTGCGGGGAAAGGTGTGGAATGGGTTAAGGGTTTCACCCCACGAAAAACTGCAAGGGGATTTTTCCGATTCCGTTACCGCCATACAGGATGGTGATGGGGGCGAAGTCAAGGGACCTGAGACTGTGGTCCGACAGAACACCAAAGGGATAATTGCCTGAGACGTCCTTGTGGAATCATGTGTCATTAGCAGTCGCAGCTCGTATTTCCCTTGTAGGAGTTCTCTAAAAAAACTTTCATCAATTCCTCATGTTCTTTCATTAGCTTTCGAGTCCAATTGGTCGCTTCTTTGTTTGCAGTATAAAACATAATAGCAAGTTTGATGCTCTCCAATGTTTTTTTTAAGATTTGATCCTTGACTCGAGTAAATTTGAATGTTAATGAATCATTACTTTGAGTGGAATTAAAACTGTCTGAAACCAAAGCAAGGTTCCCAAAAGAATTAATGTCCTCGTCGTTTTTCCATTTGAATTTTTCTACTTGTTCATTTTCATTCCGAGGCTCAAAGTGCTCAATAGAGTTGTATTGGTGAAATTTATAATCAATAACAGCTTTTTTTAAATCATCTTCAACTTTGTTGTATCCTTTAGGGAACAATTCTAGAAGATTATTATCATCTACAAAACACTCCCACAAAAAATAATCAAGTCTGCGGAAAAAATAATTGCTGAATCCTTTAAAGGAAGTGTTGTCGCTAAATTTATCAATTTTGTGTTCTTCAATTTTGGAATCTTTCTCCTTAAGCTCGACAAGTAACTCATCAATAAGATTTTCTTCTTCAATATGATTTTTGACGAATTTAAGGATTTCAGGAATCCACTGATAATAAGTGTATCTGGAAGTACCTGAATATAACATAGCTTGATATTGTTCAAGTTTGTTGTGAGATTCGTCACCTGCTGCCCATAGACGGTATGATCCATTACCATCAATTCGAATAACATAATAATCAAAAATGATTCTGTAGCAGTATACTGCTTTGATATAATCTGTTTCTTTGATTTTGTCTTTGTCTTTGCCAATGAATGTGGCGCAAGTTTTGAGTAGATTATCTGGGTTGAAAAATTGTTGTTTGTTAACTTTTGAGTTATCTATTAAAATATAAAGGACATTAAGAAGGAAATCTGTAAATGTCATAAAAGGACGGTAAACAACATTGTTCTCAGAATTCCCTGAACTAAAATCGGGTCTTTCGTTAGATTCGAGAATGCTCAGTATGCTGCCGGTAGACTCTTTGATTTCATCGTTTTTTTCATCGGATTTGTCGTCATTATCATAGGGTTCATCTTTGATGACGGAACGTATTTTATTGAAATACTCTTTTCTTTTGTTTTCCTCGTAAACTGGGAACATCATTTCATTCATCCTGCTAGCTCTATTCCATATTGAGACCATCTGCTTGTATTCTTGCTCGTCCACTTCTTTCAGCAATTGCACTTTTAAGATTTCATGATTTTCCAAATTTCGTCCTGTTGAATTCATAGATTCAAAGTGCTTGTTCAACATACGAGCTGTATAGTCATCAGGCAATTCTTGGATAAAAAAAGACAAATGATAAAATACATATTTAGAAAAAATCCCTTGTAAACTTTCATTGTCATTTTTATTTACGGTTGATTCGATTCCTTCGAGAACTCTTGAACAATGTGAACTAATATCCTCCATATAATCACGAATAAAAATAAGACCTTTCCTCATTGTGTCGTTTTCATAATCGAGGTCACATTTGTCTTCCAATAATTTGTCCACATTGTACTTTGGCTCACATGCGGCTTTAATCAATTTCTTTAAATATTCATGATCATCAGGACGTGCGCTAAAATCTAGACGCATTGTTTCGTCACCCGTCAATAGAAACTGTTTCCAATCCTCAAAATATTTCATCATGACAATACCCATAAGAACCATAACAGTAAAACGTTGTTGACCATCCACTAAATCCAACCTATTGGAATTTTTAGTTGTCGTCAATACGCCGATGTAATGGTTCTTTCCTGAAGATGATGTCATTGCCTTATATAGCAAATCATCAAGCAAAAGTCCAATCTGCTCTTCGCCCCAAGTAAATAATCTTTGGTATATAGGAATATTAAAAAATTTATCAATATTATTTGGATGTATTGGATGTAATGCGTTCATATCTTTTTTCAAAATAATTTTTATAACTTACAGAATTGCTTTTCTCAGAAAGGTATTCGGACACTTTACGACAACTTTCAAGAAACGATGCACGGATGCCTACAAAATATTCAACCTTAGGCAACCTTTCTATTACTGATTCTATTTCAGCCAAGAAAAAAGTTGGTGAAGTAGCTTGTTCTATCATTAATACAATTTCAGAATCTCGGGCATAATTAACAATGGTTGGTTCGTATGCTTTTGCTTTATCAAATCTAATTTTCGAAACATATCTCACAATTGAAAGAGTAGCCTCCGAAATAAAGCTGTTGCCAAATTTCAAATAATAACAAAACACCAATGCCTCCATCACATATCGATACCATCTATCGCTATAACCAGTAAAATTCTCACGTAAAACATCATAAACATTTGGCTGGACGCCTTCTTTTGAATCTTTTTGATTGTCATAGACAACCTCGTGAACAGATGTGAATTCCAAATATTTTTGCATAAAATGCTCTACATATTCAAAGAAATGTTGGCCACCTTGAATGGGTTCAAAAAAATCGAAATTTTCTCCAAAAGGAGGAATTTCTTCTATAATTTTTGCTGTTTTATATTCTGTATAAACGAATCTGTCTGTTTCATTACAGTCTTTTTTTCTACTCCACTTCCTTAATCTGTATAACAGCAACTCTAATACATGAATATAAGGGGCATCTCTTCTCAGATCAGGATTCTCAGCCATTTTTTTGCTTCGATTAATCATTTTGTCCCATTGAGTAGCTAAAGCCTGCTGCTGTAATTGGTAGTCTGAAGGGATATATCTAAGATGATGTGGTTTTAGCAGATCATAATCTGTAAGAAGTTTGCCACGAGAATTGGTGTTTGTGAAAAACGTAAAAGCAAGATCAAGATGTTTTTGGTCTATGGTTAACACACCGAAAGAAAGCTTCGATAATTTTTCTTTGATTTGTTTTTTGCTTTTATCTTTTAAATAGTCTTGAATAATTTGGGCGTTATCATATACATGCTGTTGGGCATCAATAGAAAGGAACGTACAATTCAGCAACCCACATTCCTCGTCATTGTCTTCTTTCGTAAAGTGACGAATTAAAGCTAATGTGACAAGTCGTTGCTGTCCATCAACAATATCTAAAACATCTTTTTTCTGCTCCTCATCATATTTTTTATGTAATATGATATTCCCTAGAAAATATTTTTCTGTGGAAATATTCTCGATGTCGTGCAAGAGTGTCGTTACTTGTTCTTTTCCCCAGCAATATATTCGCTGATATTCGGGAATTGACAATTCCATTTTTAAAATCTCACAAAACCCCATTTGTTCTAACGTCACTTCTTCTTGAGATTCTAACGTTATCTTTTCAATAATTGGGTCAAAAATCGCAATAATTGCATCGAAAGTAGCCTTCACTTCTCCCCAAGAATTGACAGGCATATCTATTTGGCAACGAAATTGTTCTTTCCCCTGCCAAGACAACCAAGAAAGTGATGGTGTTCCGGCACTTTGTTGATGTAATTGATTCACGAATTCTTGATTTTCTGCATTATGGTATTTTCCTTCCAGATGTAACTCTACATGTCCTTGGTAATATTCATAATGAATGTCCTTGTCGTTTTTCAATGCGGTGCTTACCTGTATATAACGATCTTCTGCGTCTATTCTGCCCGAGACATACCCAAATACTTTTCTTTCAGGAAACTGTTCTTCAATATAGTTTCTTAATGAATATCCTATAGTTACCATAACATTTTTTGAATTTGCAAAACCAAAAAAAAATTAATCCGCCTTTCTAATCAGTTCAATCAGGCGTTCAGCAAGTTCACCAGGAGCAACCTCTATGTTGAGGTATGGCCCATACTTGTATTCAATATTGAGATACTGAGCGATGGCTTTGTTTACATCTCTATACGATTCATTATTTTCTCCAACACCACAGATTTGTAAAATGAATTGTCCTGTTACAATATCTGCCATAGGTGCCAAAGAACACGATCGACACAAATATCGTAGTTCATATACCTGAAAGAAAAAGTTATTGTTTTCTATACGGCGGATAACAATACTGTCGCTTAATTTCTTTGCCGAAATGAATTCGTCAGCTTTTCGAAGTGCTTCGTTTAAGAAACCATGAATTGAGGTCATCCAAAGGGCGTCAAATTTCTTAAATTCGTTATTTAAATGATGGATAATCCTGTGCTGAATTGTGTGATTTCCAGGGAGATATTTTAGTTCATTTACCCATTCCGCCAGGATGTTTTGAACTCGGAAACGAGTAGATTGTATAAGTTTGATTTTGTCCTCATATTGGAGTTCTTTCAAGCTGGTCTCAAATTCTTGTATGTTGAACTCTTCCATTTGTTCTTGCTCCTTTTGAAAGCCTTCTTCAAATTTCAGCAGAAGTTCTATCATTTTGTCAGCCATTTTTTCACGGGGAACGCCCACTCCTATAAACTTGCCGCCTTGCATAAAATAGAGTCCACAAGTGTCAGCAAAAATTTGCAGAGCACAATCGTATTCGTCAAAATCTAAAGTGCTATCAAGACGAATGTCAATCCCGTTGTTGTTTCCGTTTATTTCGGGTTGTAGGATATAATTGAATCTTCCGTATTTAGCATGGTATTGATAATGAGGATTTTTTTTGATTCTATGGTCCAACCTGTGTTTTACGATTAACCGGTCAATTTCACTTATCACATCATCCAAGAATCTATTGTTCAAACGGTCTTTCAGCTTTATTAACTCGTTATGCCTCTTTTCAAGTTCATTAAATCTTTCTTTCAAATCAAAATACTGGGCGGAGTCACTTCTGTCAGTTTCTCTACAATAAGTTAATTGTTTTTTTATTTCGGAACTTTCGATGTCTATCTCATCCGATAATTTCTCAATGATGTATATTTTCTCTTCGTATGAGAGTTTTTCTAAAGCTTGTTCAAATCTGCCAAAATCAATATTTTCCATTGTTATATTCAAATCGTTAAAATGATATTTCTCCACCCGCAAAACTACAATTTTCCCCTTTCCCCTCCACCTTCTTCCTCCTAAAAATCTCTCAACGGCCCCCCGAACCTCACCCTCATCTCCCGCAAAATTTCGCGGAAGGTTTCTGGCAGGCGGGGCCACATCTGGCGGGCGATCTCTTCGGGGATCTCTTTGTAGTACGCTTCGGCGATGCCGCCGGTGATGCAGGCGAGGGTGTCGCTGTCGCCGCCGAGCGAGACGGCCAGGCGGATGGCGCTCTCGAAATCCGTGCTGTCGAGGAAGGCGATGATGGCCTCCGGCACCGTGCCCTGGCAACTCTCCTGAAACGTGTACCCGGGACGGATCTCATCGCAGGTGCGGCACAGGTCGTAGCCGAAATGCGTCTCTACATGCCACGTTCTTACGCTTGGAACCCGATACTTCCCCCGTTGCACCCGTTCCCGATTTTCTCGTGACGACACAGCTCTTCGATTTCCGCCAAAGTGGGACGGGTGCCGTGAAGCACCTCCTCCATCACGACCTTGCGGACGATGTTGTCGATCTCGCCGCCGGAGAAGTCGAACTTCGTGGATAGCGCCCGGCAATCGTCATCGGGGAGCCACTCCAGCTTGCTCTTCCAGATGCTCTGTTTGGCCTCCACCGTGGGCTGCCCGAACTCGACCTTGAAGAGGAATCGGCGGGCGAAGGCACTGTCGAGATTGTCAACGAGATTGGTGGTGGCGATGAGGATGCCGTCGAGCTTCTCCATCTCTTCCAGGATGATGTTCTGGATGGCGTTTTCGGTCTGCGCCACATTCGAGAAGTTGCTGTCCTTGCGCTTGGCGAAAAGCGCGTCGGCTTCGTTGAAGAGCAGGATGGGCTTCAGCTTGCTTTTCTTGCACTGTTCGGCGTAGCCTGTGAAGATGCGTTTGATGAGCTTCTCGCTCTCCCCGAACCAGCAGCTTTTGGAACTGGCGATGTCCACATGACACACCGGACGACCCGTGGCGCGGGCAATCTGCATGGCCGTCTCCGTCTTGCCGGTGCCGGGCAACCCGTGGAAGATGGCCGCCACACCCTTGGGCAACGACTGGGCCTCCAAGCGCTTCTGCAACTCTGCGAAACGCTCCTCTTGAAGGTTCTCTTTCAGAAGATTCAGCTGCCGCGACAGCTCTTCGCTGTAAAACATCGACTTTTCGGGGATGTCTTCGGGATAGATCAACTTTTTGTCCTTCTCCTTTTCTTCAGCGAACAATTCAAAGTCATTTTCAAGGAACAGTTTCCGGCCTTTCTCTGTCAACTTCATGGAGGCCTCGGAAAACATCCGTTCGGGCTCTATTTCAATGAGATCCAGCTTGATAAGCTCGTGTTCCTGTTGCATCAGCTGCTTTCCCCATGCGAATCTTTCCGGTATCGAATCGAAAATGTCATTTAATGTGGCATCAATGTCGCTCATGCGCCGACGAGAGGAGATGAAATCGTAACAAATGTCATAAAACATCACCCTGACGCGATTCTCGCGAATCATCTTCTTCACCGTTTGCACAAAAAGAAGGTCCTCCGATTGTTCTTCTTCTTTGGCCATTTTTTGCAGCAGCTCCATCGTTTTGATATCGTTGTCCTCCACCCATTTCCCGATAGTCGTGACAAAATCGTAACGGGTTATCTCTTTCTTCTCGTTGTTTTTCTCCCCAATGGGCAAATCTTGGTGTATTGCAGAAACAATATCCTCGGGAATAATATATTGGTCTCTTCTTCGGTAATCGCTTATTACCAGAAGATTTTGCTTGTTCAACATGTCGAAGTCGTGCTGGAGGAATTGCGCATCAATGTTGTCTAAATCGAAAAAGGAGCGTATGTCATCGAAATCCACAGACGACCGATACAATGATTTTGAAAAAGCAGCGGTAAACAGAGCAGCCTGTATAGAGGTGACATGCAGATAGGCGGCCAACCTGTCCAATTCTCCTATCACCTTGTTTAAAGCCTCATCGTTGATGACATCTTCCTCCCGGCGGGTGAAACGATTCGTCCCGAAGGTGACGAACTTTGTCTCATTCGAGATAAGTCCGGGCTGGATCGCGTTAAGCGCGTAATGTTTTGAGTTTTCCAGCTGTTTCGCGAGGAAACATAATCTTTGCAGCGTGGTTCTTTGTTTTTTCTTCATTTTTTGCGGTTTTAATTTCAACGCTGCAAAAATAAATCGTTACTGTGCCATTCTATTGCATAGTCATATTTTTTATTGTGCATAAAATTGGCATAACTTTCTTAGACTGTGCCATGGAATTTCATACCTATTTGTTATCTTTGCCGCGTCGGTTTTTAAATCCAATAGTTATGACAAAGGAGCTTATAAGAAAATATATCTGGCTGATAGACACGGTGAACCAGGCAGGATTCGAGGGAATCACGTTTAGCAGAATCCGTGACAAGTGGAAACGGAACGACCTGCTCTCCGGCGGGGAGGACTACCCGAAACGCTCGTTCCACAACCACGTGGCGGCGGTGCGCGAGCTGTTCGGCATCGAGATTGCCTGCCACAAAAGCACCAACTCCTACTATATCGCCAACAGTCGCGAGCTCAAGGACAGCTCCGGCTTCAAAGGGTGGCTGTTGGATGCGCTGTCGCTCAACAGCCAACTGGAGGAGAGCAGCCAGCTGAAAGACCGCATCCTCCTGGAAGAGAACCCCTCCGGTCGCGAGTTCCTGCCCACCATCTTAGAGGCGATGCGCGACAACAAGATGCTGACATTCAGCTATAAACCGTACTGGGTGGAGGATGACTACGTGTCGAATCTCTACCACGTGAAGCCCTACGCGCTGAAGGTGTTCAAACGCCGGTGGTACCTCTTGGGCAAGTACGGCGACGGCCCGCTGAAGGTCTATGCATTAGACCGCATATTGGACATTGATATTGAATTCGAGAGCTTTACGTTGCCCGCCGATTTCAACGCGGCGGAGTTCTTCGGTTCCTGCTTCGGCATCATTGTCGGCGACGAGGAACCGCAGCTTATCCGGCTGAAGGTCGATGCCTTCCAGTCCAAGTACCTGCGCTCGCTGCCACTGCACCCGTCGCAGAAGGAAGCCGACCGCACGGAGGAGTATTCTGTGTTCACCTACTTCGTTCGCCCCACCTTCGACTTCGTCCAGGAGCTACTCTCGTTGGGCGAAACCGCCGAGGTGCTGGCGCCCAAGACGTTGCGCAAGGAGATCGCTAAAATCGGGAAGACGGTTTGGAAACGGAACGGGTAGGGGGGAGGGAACACTATGACGACAAGCAGAAAGACGTTCGTTCTAAATGTTGGTAAAGATTTGTTCAAACATAGAACAAGAATAACTTTATTGTGCTATTGGAATTTTGTCGCGATTTTCGGGAAAAATAATTATTTTTGCAGGTTAATTTTCTGTTGAAAATAGTAATTGCATTAGATGCCGAAAAAAACCAAGATATCCCTTTCGCGCCTTGAATCGTTCCTCAAGGCACAGTGCGACCGCCTGCGTACCAGCATGGACGCGGCGGAATACAAGAACTATATCATTGCGCTGCTGTTCCTAAAGCGCATCAACGACCAGTTTGAAATTGACCGCTTGACGCTGAAAGACGAACTGAAAAAGCAATATCCCAATGCCGCTGAAGCCGACATCGAAGCGGAATTGGACATCCCTGAAAAATATATCTGCTACGTGCCCGACAAGGCCCGTTGGAAATTCGTGCTCCATCCTGTTGACGACAAGGGCGAATCCGTTAGTTATGCAGATGCCATTACCACGGCACTGGCCGAAGTGGAGAAATCCAACTCGGCGCTACTGTCAGGTGTGCTGAGCAAGACCAAGTTCAACGAACTGAATACCAAAGGTGAACGCGTGCTGGACGAAGAGACGCTCAGCGCTTTGCTCAAGGATTTCAACGACTTCCCGAAACTGCAGGACGAGAATTTCGAGTTCCCCGATCTTTTGGGCGCGGCCTACGAGTATCTGATAAAGTTCTTCGCCGAAAGTGCCGGCAAGAAGGCGGGCGAGTTTTATACGCCGTCGGAGGTTGTTTACCTGATGGGACAGATTTTGCAACCCAAGGAGACCGACGAGATTTGCGACCCTACCGTGGGTTCTGGCGGCTTGCTGATTACCATGCACAACTATGTGGAAAACCGCTATGGCAGTGCCGAAAAGCTCACTTTGCACGGACAGGAGAAGTTCGACAGTCCTTATCAGATGTGCAAGATGAATATGATTTTCCACAATATCCGCAATGCGCGTATTGAACAGGGTGACACGCTGCTGAACCCGAAATTAGTGACGGGCGGTACGCTCAACCAATACGACATTGTGGTGGCCAATCCACCCTTCTCGCAGAACTACACCACCGCCAACATGCAGTTCAAGGAGCGTTTCCAGAACTGGATGAGCAAGAAGAAACAGGCCGACTTTATGTTTGTGCAGCACATGATTTCGGTGCTGAAAAACAACGGCCGTATGGCAGTGGTGATGCCCCACGGCGTGCTGTTCCGCGGCGGCGAGGAGCAGAAGATGCGCCAACGTCTGATTGTGGGCAGCGAAGGCCATCCTTCGTGCATTCTCGAGTGCGTCATCGGACTGCCGCAAGCGCTGTTCTACGGCACGGGCATCCCGGCTTCGCTGCTGATTATCAACAAGGCAGGAGCCGCAGACCGACAAGGCGTGTTCTTCATCAATGCCGATCGTGAATACAAGGAAGGCAAAAACCAGAACTCGCTTCGCCCCGAGGACATTGAGAAAATCAGCTACGTCTATCACAACAAGATTGAGATTGAAGGCTATAGCCGTATGGTGAGCCGCGAGACGTTGGCCGCCGAAGACTACAACTGCAATATCCGACGCTATGTTGACAATTCCGAGCCGCCTACGCCGCAGGATGTGAGAGCGCATCTACAAGGCGGCATTCCTGAAGCAGAAATATTGATGCTGAAAGCCGAATTCGACTGTTACAAGGGTTTGCAGGACAAACTATTTACGGCTGCAACAGATGGTTACGCCCATTTTGCGGATGCTGTAAATGAAAAGGCCGACATTAAAACCATTATTAGCGAAAGCCAAGGCAAACAGCAGGTTGCCGACGATTATCATAAGGCAATCGAAACCTTCTGGAAAGCTTCGGATGCCGATTTGGACAGTCTGCACGGCGGCAGTCTGTTTGATTTCAACAACAATCTGACCGACCGCTTTGTCGCCACATTGACAAACCTGAACGTGTTGGACAAATATCAGGTTCGCGGTTCGTTCGCCCATTTCTCGGATACGTTGAAAAGCGACTTCCGCAGTGTGCAGTCGAGCGGGTGGACGGCGGAGCTGATTCCTGACGATGAACTCATCGCCAACGAGTTTCCCGAAGTTTTGTCCGACCTGAAACGGCTCGAAAACCGCCGCGACGAACTCGATGCCAAGTTTGCCGAAATTGCCGAAATGGACCCTGAAGAGTGGGATGCCGAGCAATATGAGGTGATGCCGAAAACCATCATTTCGGAGGTTAAAGCCGAGATAAAGGAGTTGAAAGCCCAGAAGCGTGAACTCTCCAAGCAGCAGAAAGCCCTGGAGAAACGCCGCAAGTTAGGTGAGACTGTTGTGGACGAAACCGCCCAATGTGCCGCCGACATTGCCGCACTCGACAAGCAGATTGCCGACAAGGAAGCAGGCATTGCCCACCACGTGGAGTTAGAGAATGAGTTGAAGGACTGCCGGAAGAAGATTCGTGAAATAGAGCAAAACAAGGAGAAACTTGCCGACAAAGCCCGCGAGCAGATTTCTGACGACGACGCCCGACGACTGATTACGCAGCGCTGGCTCGCCATCCTGCACGACAATATTGCCGTCTATCTCGAAGCCCACGCCCGCCGCCTGCAGCAAAGCGTGGAGCTGCTTCACGACAAGTATTCCGTGACGCTCACCGACTTGCTATCAGAACGTGACGAGGCCACGAAAGTATTGGATGATTATTTGAAAGAATTAGGATATGCTAATGCATAATTCAGACATAATTCAGAATGCACAAAGCATAATAAATTGTATCTTTGCTTTTTGATTTGAAGAAGGCAAAATAGAAAAAAATGACAGAGACAAATCGCATAGAATTTAAGAGGGAACTGACGCGCGAGCTTGATTTGGAGCGCGAAGTGGTGGCGTTTCTCAACTACCGGGAAGGCGGAATCATCTACATTGGTGTGGATGATGATGGGAAAGCCGTAGGGGTGAGGGATATTGACGGGGATATGCTGAAAATCAAGGACCGCATCCGCACAGGGATTTCACCATCGCCTATGGGATTGTTTGATGTCAAAGTCGAGGAAATTGACAATGTGCCCGTTATCAAGATTTTTATTGCCAGCGGAAGCGAAAAGCCTTATTACAAAACACGTTACGGTCTTTCGGAGAAGGGGTGTTTTATGCGTGTGGGTACGGCGTCTGAACCGATGACGAATGAACAAATCGAGGACCTTTTTGCCCGAAGAGTGCACAACTCCCTCAAGAATGTGGTTTCGCCGCGCCAAGACTTGACTTTCGCCCAACTCAAAATCTACTACACCGAAAAGGGGTTTCAGCTCAACGACAATTTTATCCGATCGCTCGATTTGATGACCGACGAAGGGAAATACAATTATGTGGCATATCTGCTGGCGGACGAAAACGGCAATTCGATGAAGTTGGCGAAATATGCAGGCAAAGACCGTTGCGACCTTATTTCAAACAACGAGTACGGCTACTGCTGTCTGATTACCGCCACACGGAAAGTGCTTGACAAGCTCGATGTGGAAAACAAGGTGTCGTCAGTGATTACCTCGACGAGACGCATTGACACTCCGCAATGGGATAAAATCGCAGTGCGCGAGGCGGTTATCAACGCTATTGTCCATAACGACTACATTTACGGAGCTCCTTCCAAAATCGAACTCTTTTCCGATCGTTTGGAAATCACTTCCATAGGCAGAATCCCCTTGGGGTTGACAAAAGAGGACTTTTTCAATGGGGTAAGTTTGCCCCGCAACAGGGAGTTGATGCGCGTCTTCCGCGATGTGGAGATGGTGGAGTCTCTTGGCTCGGGCATGAACCGTATCATGAGCAAATACAGCCGCGACAATTTCGAGTTTGGCGGCAACTATGTGCGCATGATTGTGCCCTATAATTGGATCCCCAAAGAGGGCGAGGTGGAGAATGAGGAAAGCCAGAAAAGTTCCCATGAAACCGAAGTTGATGAAAAGGTTAATGAAAAGGTTAATGAAAAGGTTAATGAAAGGCAAAGGTTAATCATCTCAGTTATAACCAAAAATCCATACATAACTCAATCCGAACTTGCTAAAATACTTGAAATCTCACTTGTACATGTCAATAAAAACATGAAGAAGCTACAAGAAAAGGGGCTCATCCGCCGCATCGGCCCCGACAAAGGAGGACATTGGGAGGTGGTTGATAATGAATAATGAACAATTGACAATGAAAACCGAATGGGTACATAAGAAACTGGGAGATTTAGGCTATTCTTATTCAGGATTGTCAGGGAAAACCATTGATGATTTCGGAGAAGGGAAACCATTCATTCCATATATGAATATTTTCTCAAATGGGGAAATAGACCCTAACAAATTGGAATACGTAAGAATTGCCGAAAATGAGCACCAAAATAAAGTAGAACAGGGCGATTGGTTTTTCACGACTTCATCCGAAACGCCCGAAGAAGTTGGAATGACTTCTGTTTTGGTTGATAATATTGGAGAAGCATACCTAAACAGTTTTTGTTTTGGTTTTCGATTATACAACAAACAGGAGTTTGACCCCAAATTTGCATCTTACTTATTCAGAAGCGAAGAACTACGGAAAAAGATTTCGCTGTTTGCCCAAGGCTCAACAAGGTATAACTTGCCCAAACAACAAATGTTTGAGAAATTGTTTATTTCCTACCCCGAATCTCTTTCCGCCCAGCGCCGCATAGCCGCCATACTCGCTTCTGCCGACAAGGTGATAGCCGCCACGCAGAAGCTTATCGCCAAATACAAGCAGATGAAGCAGGGAATGATGGAAGAGCTGCTCAAACCTAAAGAGGGTTGGAAGATGGTGAAGTTGGGGAAATGCAGCGAGATAATTACTGGCCCATTTGGAAGTTCACTTCACGAAAAGGATTACACCAAAGAAGGTACTCCTGTTATTAATCCTCAAAACATGGTCAATAACAAAATTATTGCAATAGATAGTTGCCTTGTGAATGATGAAACCGTTGAAAGGTTGAGCAAATATAAAATGAAGTCAGGAGACATTGTTATTGCTCGAAGAGGTGAAATGGGCAGGTGTGCTGTGGTAGAAGCAAATCAAGAAGGTTGGCTTTGCGGTACTGGAAGTTTTGTAATTAAAGTACATCCCGAAAAAATAGATGCTCATTTTTTACAATTGCAGCTTGGTTCCAATAGTACTAAAATAGTATTAGAAAACAATTCAATTGGTGCTACAATGAGCAATTTAAATCAAAGTATTTTGAGCGAGTTAGAAATCGACACACCTTCTCTTGTCGAGCAGCGTCGCATAGCCGCCATACTTTCGGGCATAGATGCAAAGATAGCGGCGGAGGAGAAGGTTTTGGAGAAATACGAGAAGGTGAAGAAGGGGATGATGGGGAGGATGTTGGAAGAATAAAGAAATAATCATGACAAAAATAGAACCGCAGTATATGGAAAAACCATTTAAAGATAGGGTAAAAACACTTTGGAAAAAACATAGCATAGAAAGATTTGTTTTATTCAGTTATTTGTTTGTCATATTAAAGGCATTTGAGAATCAAATTTCTGATTTTATTATTGAACATTATCCTAAATGGTTGGAAGTTGTATTCTCAGTTTTTCAATCAACACAATGGCTAAATTTGATCACTTTAATCGTGACAGTATTAGCAAGTGCCACTATTATTTATTGTTTTGTAAAACGAAAAGAAAACACATCTATTTTTTTCTTCTGCTTTTTAGTATTTTTGTTGTTGTCATATAGAGATAGAGACGTCTGGGATTACCTTTATCTTCCCTTTACAGAAAAGTTCGATTATAGAGATATATTGGATTTGTTATTAGCGATACTTCTTATTGTTGGGTTAGTAATAGCAATCCGACCTTTATTTATGAAAGAATCAGAGAAACAAAATGATACCAAAGGAGATGCTAATGTTGGCTTTGTTCAAAATACAACGAATGGAAAAAGAGATGTGGGATGGACTGATTATGCAAAAAGTATTACTGAAAGAATCAAGTCAATGGAAGAGATTAAAGAGAGTTTTGCAATTGGTATTTCTGGTTCTTGGGGCTCTGGTAAAACAACTTTTATGGACGACATAAAACAATACCTAGAGGAAGACAAATTTACGATATTGGATTTTGAGCCTTGGGCATGTACAGACCCCAACCAAATAATAAAAGAATACTTTGATTCTCTGAGTCGTTCTTTTGAATCGGAAGATAAAAAACTTGCGAAAAAACTATTGACTTATGCAGATTTAGTAATTGACATTAACAGTTCTTCTTGGATTTCAAAACTTGCGAAAGCATTAAAATGGGTGAATAAAAATTCCATCTCTGGAGTCAAAAAACAAGTAGAAAATAGAATAAAAGAAGGAAATACATTAATTGTTTTCATTGACGATTTGGACAGGCTTGGACCAGATGAATTATATGAAACGTTGCGTCTCATTCGCGTAACGGCGAATTTCAAGAATGTTATATACATAGTTGCTTACGATTCTTTATATGTTGAGGAGCTGTTAACGGAAAAAGGAATTAATAATGGAGCTGCATTCATTAAAAAAATAATCAATGTGGAAATTTCTCTTCCAGGCTATGAAGGACATCATATTCCAAAACTATTACTTCAAGAATTGTCATTTTTGATAAAAGACAAGTACAGAATGGAGTTGGAAAAAGCTGTATTGTTAAAGTATAAGGACAGTTACATTACTTCGCTTTATTTGGAAGGATTTAGAGATGTGAAAAGATTTTCGAATATTTTTGCATTGAATTTATCTCAAATCCTGAAAAATAAATCATCAGCCAATATAGACTTCAAAGATTTCTTTTTAATAGAATTACTACATTATTCTTATCCAAAAACCTATTACGCATTAAAAAATAATCCCCTACTATTCTTAATTCAAGAATATAGCAAAAACATGTATGTGATAAGAAAAGACCTAACTTTGAAAGCAAAAGAAGAAGAAAAACAAAAGGCCTTATCGGAAATAGGGTTGCAAACAAATGACTTTTCGGAAAAATCGTTGCTTTTATTGCAGTTGCTATTCGATGAAAACCTAAAGGTCAAAACAAACAGCATTCAAAATATAGACAGCTTCTTCGAGTATTTCTATTATAGGAATCTTGAAGACAAATTAAGCCTTGAAAGTTTCAAAAAAGCAATAGAGGCAAATTCGGATGATGAGATTGAAAGCGTTGTCAACGAGTGGTGCAATAACAACATTTGGTTGGGAACTTCTATAAGTAATCGATTCAAAACATTTGACACCAAGCCGTTGTCAGAACAAAAAGCACATAATTATTTGTTAGCACTGATAAAATTCTCCAGACATATTACTCCTGGAGGACTGAATAATCTTATGGTAGCACTTTTAGAAAAGAAGAAATTTGATGCCTTATTCACACAGACGCTAACGGATTTCCTAAAAACTGAAATAGAAAAAGAATTTCCTAAAAATGGGAATCCTTTATCATGGCCGATGATATTCAAAGCTCTATATACAGCAACGCCAAACGACGCTTCCGATAGATGGGAAAATGATTCTTTGCTGTCGAACAATGACATTGAAAATCTGAAGAAAAATTGTTTTGAACTATGGATAAAGAATGAAAAATTCCAATCTTTATTTGTTTTCAAGAACATTTTTAAAAATGATAGTCTTATTCACAAATATCTTCAAGCTTCCGTAGTGTTGGATTGGTACGATCCTGCTGTGGATGAAAGAGAAAGTTATAAGTTGTTAGGAAAGGAATATTTTTTCAAATATTTGAAATGTCCTGACAAAGAGACATTTGAATCTTATGAAAACGATATATATAAAATCGCTGAAAACATGCCGGATGATTATTTTTATGATATTGATGAATATGGGGAATATAATTGGAATAGAATCAGGGGAGTGTTCGCCAACAAAGAAACATATATCGAATTTATTTTAGGTTGTGTCACTGGATTAGATGAAGACTCAATTGTTGAACATCTGAGAAAGGTTGGCATTAGTAAAGAAGAATACGAAAAAACAAAGAAAAGTATTTGCCAAAGCAAGTCAACGAATTGAGGTCTTGAAAAGTTTAGTTGATAGAACTGATGCCATATTCAAAGAATAAAACGAATAAAAAAAGTAATAGAATCATGTCCGAATACACCAACGTAGAGCACCCATTTCTTGAAAAGCTTCGCGAGATTGGCTGGAAAGTGATAGACAAAGGCAGCGGCGGAGGAAAAGGTACTGGAGAAATATTAGAAGGTAAAGAAGGGGTTGATGGAAAAGTTGTTGAACAAAAATGATATAATCATGAAAGAAATATTTGAAAGTGGTTCGTTTAGCCAATATGGACACTTGGTAAATCTTAACGAGTCTCGAAGGATAACAAAATCTTTCGCAGATGGGGATGGATTTACAACAAAAACGAAAGTTTTTTTGTCTCACAAACATGATGATCTTTTGGAATTACGAGATGTTATTGGATTTCTTCAGAAAGAATATTATGTGCAAGTTTATATAGACAGCAAAGATCCAAACATGCCTGCGAAGACTTCTGGTGAAACGGCATCAAGAATAAAGCAAATTATCAAACAATGCGATCGTTTTATCCTTTTGGCAACAGAAGGTGCAATTGAATCGAAATGGTGCAACTGGGAATTGGGTTATGGTGATGCTCAAAAATACAAAGATAGAATAGCCCTTTTCCCCATTAAACCAAAATATTCGCAAGATGTGAATTATAAGGGAAATGAATATATGCAAATCTATCCGTATATTTCATATTATGATGGTTATGAGAAATATAAGAATGGCGGTTGCATAAATGAAGGATATTATGTGACTACATTCGATTCAGATGGAACCAAGATGATTGAACCATTATCTGAGTGGTTTAACAGGGGTAATTATTACAGTGACATAAAAGAATACATATAGCTATGGAAGAAAAAATAAAACATCTCGAGTTCGTTCAAAACGTGATTACACGTATGAACACCAATTCCTTTCAACTGAAAGGATGGGCTATAACCATTGTATCCGCATTATTGGCGTTATATGCCAGTAGCACAAATGTGATATATATCTTTATTGCAATTGTGCCGACGTTAATATTTGGGTTTATAGACGCTTCTTACTTGCAACGAGAACGAAAATTTATAGGACTATATGATGACATTATGAATGATAAGGTTAAACTATTTTCAATGTCCATAGAAAAATACAAATACAACAAGAAAGACAAGGAAACAAAAAAATATTGCTATTGCAAGGTATTTTGGTCTGGAACGATAGCGGGTCTATACTGCTCAATGGCATTATTGTTATTACTAATAGGACTGTTTTTGTGCTTTAAGGATTGTGTTATAGTTAATTGTTAGTGGTTATGGCAAAACGGAGAGTTTTCTATAGTTTCCATTACAAAAATGATGTGAGCCGTGTCGCTCAGATACGTAATATTGGTGCAATTGAAGATAATAAACCAGTATCGGAAAATGCGTGGGAAGAAGTAAAGAAAAAGGGTGATGCGGCAATAGAGAAATGGATTGATGACAATATGAAAAATCGTTCCTGCGTCATTGTTCTTGTCGGAGAAAAGACGGCACATAGGAAATGGGTGAAGTATGAAATAAAAAAAGCTTGGAATGACGGCAAGGCTCTCTTAGGAATATATATCCATAACATAAAAGATCCCTTGTTGTGCAGACAAGGTAAAAGTGGAGAAAGTTATAAAGGAGATAATCCTTTTGAACAATTCAAGTTAAAAGACGGCACAAAGCTTTCTGAAATTGTAAAATGTCACAATCCTTTTTTTCTTGACCCGTATAATGACATAAAAGAAAACCTTGAAGATTGGATAGAAGAAGCAATTGAAACAAGAAATCAATACAAATAATAGCGTAGTTATGGCACACAAAACTTTTATCTCATACAAGTATAGTGAGGCACAGAGCCTTAGAGATAAGATAATTCATGCATTGGGAGATGATGCAACGTATTATAAAGGAGAGACAAGCGATTCTCCCGATTTGTCGGACACTTCAACACAAAATATAAAAAGAGTGTTGAGTGATATGATGTATGATACATCGGTTACTATTGTTATTATTTCACCCCACATGAAGGAGAGCAAGTGGATTGATTGGGAAATTGAGTATTGCCTAAAAAACAATACTCGAAAAGATAGAACATCGCACACTAATGGAGTGGTTGGTGTGATTATGAAATGGAATGGAGGTTACGATTGGTTCGTTAATCATTTTTATAATTGTCACGGCACTCCTGTTGTAAATTATAATAATAGATACCTTTATCCAATAATTTATCTAAATCATTTTAACTCTAATCCACCTCAATGGCATTGTGGGTGGTGTAAATCATACGACTGGTTAAATGGTTCCTATGTAGAGTATGTTGAAGAGGATACGTTTTTAGCAAATCCGCAATTATACATAAATAATGCGTATGACAAGAGTGAAAATGATGCTGCGGGTTATGATTTAGTGAAACAAAGATAAATAATATAACATAAAAGTATTATGGCACGAGAACTTTCTTCCAGTCATCTTGATAAGTACAAAAATGGTAACGACTTATTCAAACTTTTTAATGTGGTACAGAAAGATCCGGAATTGTCGTTTGAAATCCGCCGAAATGACGAGGTAATCATCTACTACTGCAAGAAAAAACTACTGACCATTTCACAGGGGGAAAAAATCACTCCGCTTGATTCAAACTATCTGAAAGGGAGCCATCTTTCTGTGGACATTTCGGATGGGGAAACTTTGAAATCGGAAGCGGAAATCAAAAAATACTTCAAAGAAGCAAAAAAGTACGTTTATGAGTATAGCAAAAAATCAGAATTTGCTGTCCAACAGAACATTGCTCTTGGGAGCAGGTCGTTTGATAAGGGGCTGGTAGTGGTGGATATGGAATGGGGGTTCCCTCAAAGCAAAATAGAAGAGTCAAAGCGAATTTCCAAAACAAAGATAGATTTGGTGGCATTTAACCCCCAACCCAATAAAGAAGGATTGAATGACATTTATCTTGTTGAGGTCAAGCACAGTTTGGACGCCACCCAAGGCAAATCAGGCATGCAGGACCATGTGGACAAGACATTCGAGATCTGCCAATGTAAAGAGGCTTGCGAAGCCTTAGTGAATGACGTTAAAACAATAATCGACCAAAAAACCGAACTTGGTATATTAAAAGGTACAAAACCCGTCATCAAATTGGCCACTGTCCCTAAAATGATGTTTTTCTTAAGTTATAGAAGCGACGAAGAACTGGAACAACTTAAAAAGGAAGTGGCTGGTTTGAAAATACCCAAAGACATGGGCAAACCTGTCGTGGTTTATCACAACTATACCATTCAATTGCATTTGTAAATAAGACAGAAAATCATTCTAATGCATAGAGAAGAAACTATTGCGTGGTTGGAGAGCCTTCGGGCAGACATTGAAAACGGCGTTTCCGAATTGTGGAATGCCATAGATTCAGTGTCGGCAACTTTTAAACAACTAAAAGCAAAGCAGCCCTACCATATCAATGTAATTGATGAACTGCACGCCAATGAGAATGCCAACAGCCGAATATTAGCCAAACTTTTCCAGTTTCAGAATGAAGCGGGACAATACGAGATTCTGCAGTCTTTTCTGAATTATTTGCAGAACAATTCTCGTTCCAAGGAGTTTTCGCGGATTAGTATCGATAATCCCACCATCACCCAAGAGGAAGAACGCATCGACATCTGGATTCGCGACACGGAATATGCCATCATCATGGAAAACAAAATCTATGATGCCAACGACCAGGATGCCCAGCTGGCTCGCTATATCACAAAAACGGAGAACAAAGGATATCCATTGGAAAACATTTTCGTGATCTATTTGCCTTCGTCCACATACGAACCCTCGGAGCAGACTTGGATTTTAGTTGACGACAAGGGAAATGAACATAATTACGCCCCGGAATTTGAGAACCGCTACCTCAATCTTTCTTTTCGTGATCACATTTATCCATGGCTAAAGCACGACATCGTCCCCAATGTCCGGCAAAAAGATTTTTATTTATTAAATGCTCTGAATCAATATGTTGATTATTTAGAGGGAATGTTTTATTTACGAGAAAATAATAAAAAATTAAATATGGAAATACAGGAATTACTCAGCCAAAAATTGGAGTTAAACAAGAAACCATCTTTGGAAGAAAAATACAAAGTTGTTAACCAAAAAATCAGCGATATCGAAGACATAATTGCTCAATTGAAATTACTTCGCGACAGCATCTCAAGACAAAAGTTGGACAAAATTATTGAAAGATATGATTTTGCTCAAAATACCGATGGCTGGTATCCTTCATGGTTAATGACCATTGAAGGCGTAAAGTATAAACTGTATTTGGGGCCATATAGTTCTAAATTTTTTTGTCAATTTGAACGTCAAGACAAGAATATCTTTCAAGGGAGCGAGTTGCAGATAAAGTTGCAGCATATTTTGCCGCTGACATCTTCTTCTCAAAAGTATGCTATATGGAAGATAGAGGTGGATTATTATGAAGTGCTTGTTGTATTGGAGAAAGTTTTGGCAATAGTGTGCCCTATGATAGATAATATCCATTAGAATAATGCCCGAATCTACCAACGATGAGAATCAATTCTCTAACAACTTAACTATGGACAAGATCCATCGAAAATTTGTATTTTTGCGCAATGAAAGAAGAATATAAAACATACTCGCTATGAGCAGGATAAAGATAAAAAACTTCGGGCCAATCCGTGAAGGTTTCGTGGGAAATAACGGATGGCTGGATATTGAGAAAGTGACTGTGATGATCGGTGACCAAGGGTCGGGAAAAAGCACAGTGGCCAAACTAATTTCACTGTTTTCGTGGATAGAAAAGAGTATAGTCCGCAATTTGATTTCTGTAAATCATCTGAACGATTCGGTTTTCAAAAATTTATGTTTACAGCAGGATATTTTTGAATATTTTTCCAAAGATACTTTTTTATCCTTTGAAGGTGATGCCTGGAGTTTTGAATATGATGGACAAAAGAAAACATTCAACTCAAATATCAATGTCAAGAAATCCGAACAATATGTTTTGCCAAAAATCCAATATGTTTCTGCTGCAAGAAATCTTCTGACAATCTTATACAACATTTCTTTACAGAATATCGTAGATAATAAAGGCAATATCATTGACATGGCTTCAAACATTCCTTTCATGGTGAGGGAATTGAACAAGGAGTACATGAAAGCATTGTCAGAACTTGCGCAAAATGGATTCCCACTCCCAATAAGTGACACGAGTGTCTATTTCCAAAATCATAGTACTTTCATCGTGACCAGAGGAACAAAAATCTCCATGTCTGCTGCATCAAGTGGAATACAATCGATTACACCGCTGTTGCTTGTTAGCTATTATCTTTCCAAAGAGGTGCAAAAAGATCTGTTTGTTAAGGTGCAATCCATTGACAATAACTTAAAGAATAAGATAGAAAACGAATTGCGAAAAGAGGACGAAGAACTGGTGGAAAAATTTAACCAATACTGTTCTTTTGGTAAAGAAGTGCTGCTAGACGATGATGTCTTGTTGTTGGAGAAAAGATTGAAGAACCATATTTCATCATCGTTTGTCAACATTGTGGAGGAGCCTGAGCAAAACCTGTTCCCCACCTCTCAGCAAAAGGTGATTAACAGTCTGCTCGAATACAACAATGCGTTAGACAGCAACAAACTGATTATCACTACCCACAGCCCGTATATCATAGGTTACATGACGCTGGCGGTGAAAGCGATGGAACTTTATAAAAAGGCTAAAAAAGAGGAAGTGAGAGCGCAAATTAATGAGATAGTCCCTCAAAAGTCGGCCATCAGCCACGGTGACCTGGTTATCTATGAGCTGGATGAGAAGGACGGCAGCATTCACAAGTTGGATACCTACAAAGGGATCCCGTCAAGTAAGAATTACTTGAACAGCAAACTGTCTGAGAAAAACGAATTGTATGCTCAACTGTTAGACATTGAGGATTTATGCCAGTAGATTTTTTCACACAGGGACAAAAAAGCACTTCTGACAAAGAATTGTTTGGCATTTGTGATGACACCATTGGACGTGACAAGACACCTGCTTATTTGGATGAATCTAATCTGGATAATTGGATTGCGGAAGTGCACAATGGCAGCAGGAAACACATTGATTTTTATGCAATAGATTGTTGTGTCGTTTAGTACCTGGACAATGGTGACTATGCCAATGCTTGTGACGGCATGTTGGCATATAACGACAATCACAACATTGTGTTTGTGGAATTAAAAGACCGTAATCCTCAATATAAACAATGGAAGATTAAAGCTGAGAAACAATTGAAAAGTACCATTGAATGTTTTAAAAGCAACCACAACACTGATGGTGTTTTGATAAAAGCGTATGCTTGCAACAAGCAGGCTTTGTTTGATGAAGGTGTGGAAGAATATCTGGAACGATTCAAAGACGAAACGGGCGTAACCCTCCGTGTTTTCAGAGAGATAGAAATTCAATAACATCAAAACATATCCCTGTAATTGTACATTGTTCATTGTAAATTGTTAATTGACCATGTCCGAATACACCAACGTAGAGCACCCTTTTCTCGAAAAACTGCGCGAGATTAAGTGGCAAGTGATAGACAAAGGCAGCGGCGGCATCCCGCAAGACCCTGCCGAGAGTATGCGCACGTCGTTCAGCGAGGTGGTACTCAAAGAGGAGTTCTTCAAGAAGTTGGGCGAACTCAACCCGTGGATAACTGCGGAGCAAAAGGAATACTGCTACCGCAAAATCACCGACATCGACAAACCGCTCACCGATGCCAACCGCGAGATTCACAATATGCTGCTCGAAGGCATCCACCTGCTCACCAAGAACGAGCAGACGGGCGAGGACAACCCCACCGCAAAAATCATCAACTTCGACAACTACGAGAAAAACTCTTTCATCGCCATCAACCAGTTCCGCGTCGATACCCATAACACCAAACCCTTCATCATCCCCGACATTGTCTGCTTTGTCAACGGTCTGCCGCTCATCGTGGTGGAGTGCAAGGACGAGAATGTCTCGGAGCCGATGAGCGAGGCCTACGACCAGATAAAACGTTACGCCAACCAGCGCGTCATCGACGATCCTTTCGCCGACGGTGTGGAAGAGGGTTGCGAACGGCTGTTCCATACCAACCTGTTCAGCGTCATCACCCGCGGTGTGGAGGCGCGCTGCGGCACCATCTCCGCCGATTTCGACTTCTACCTCAACTGGAAGGACATCTTCCCGGAAGAATACGCCGAAGACACCAACATAGACCCCGCCGAACGGCAGGAAATCCTTGTCAAGGGTATGTTCAACCACGAGATTCTGATTGACATCTACCGCAACTTCACGCTGTTTATGCAGAAAAAGGATGCTCTTGTCAAAATTATCTGCCGATACCAACAGTATCGTGCGGTAGGCAAGATGATTCGCAAGCTGCAGAGCGGCACCGACTGGCGTAGTCGTAGCGGGGTCATTTGGCACACGCAAGGCAGCGGCAAGTCGCTTACGATGGTCTTCTTGATCAAGAAGATGCGGCATATCGCCGATCTGCGCGATTATCGCATCCTGATGGTGGTTGATCGCCACGACTTGGAAGACCAGTTGGCCGAAACTGCCGAATACACCGGCGAGCTGCGTCATGACCCGAAAACCAAGAAGGTGCAGAATATCGTGGAAAACCGCCAGGCGTTGGTGAAACTCGAAGGCGACACCGCCGACCTCAATCTGGTGATGATACACAAGTTCGGCGAAAACAAGGAATACTCGTTGGATTCGCTGATCAATGCAGGCATTGTGCCGAAATACGAATCGTTCCCCGTCATTAACGAAAGCAGTAAGATTCTCGTGCTGATTGACGAGGCGCATCGTACGCAGGGCGGCGAGATGGGCGACAATCTGTTCCAAGCTTTCCCTAATGCTGCACGTATCGGCTTTACCGGCACACCGCTCATCACACCGCGCCACAAGGCAACCACCTGCGAGCGTTTCGGACAATGTGCCGGTGACTTCATTGATGTCTATAAGATGAACGATTCCGTGAAGGATAACGCCACAGTTGACATCAAATACATTGGCCGTAAGAGCGACGATGACATCCCGTTCAAGGACGAATTCGATGCCGAATTTGAACGGACTTTCTCGAATCGGACGCAGGAGGAACGCATTGAGATTCAGAAGCGTTACGGCACTATGATTTCCTATCTCGAAAGTGCCGACCGGATAATGAAGAACGCCCGTGACATCCTCAAGCATTACGTTTCAGAAGTGCTTCCCAACGGTTTCAAGGCACAGGTGGTGGCTTCGTCCATTTTGGCGGCAGTGCGTTACAAAATCGCCCTCGAAAAATTGATTCCCGAATTTATCGTGACAGAAGAGCTGAAATCAGACGAAGATCGCGACGATGTGATGCTGCAACGCCTGCGTATGCTAAAGGTTCGGGCTGTGGTGTCGAGCAGCGGCAACAACGAGTCTGCCATCATCCATACGGCAAGATTGGAGGCGTTCGCAGATGATGCCATCACAAACTTCAAAAAGGATTTTGACTTGGAGAATCCGCTTTCAGGCATCGGCATCCTTTGTGTCTGCGACCGGTTGCTGACAGGTTTCGACGCGCCCGTGGAGCAGGTGATGTATCTCGACAAAAACCTGTCAGAGCACAACTTGATGCAAGCCATCACGCGTGTGAACCGTACCAAGAAGGGCAAAACACACGGCTTGGTGGTCGATTACTTCGGTGTCACCAAAAATCTGCATAAGGCATTGGGTATCTACAGTGCCGAAGAAGAACGCGAGGCAAGGGAAGACCTGAAAGATTTCGACACTTATTTCTCTGCCATCGAAAAGGAGATTCCCGAATTGGAGATGCGTTACAACAAGATTATTCAGCGTTTTGAGGAAGCTGGCATTTCCGACATTCAGGATTTTCTTGAGCAAAGAACAGACAAAGAGCGCGAGAAGTCTCTGTGCGAGCAGATTATCTCCGTTTCAGCCAGCATAAAGTTCCGTTCAGAGCAAGACGCCCTGTTCCGTCTGTTCTTCGATATTTTCGATTTGCTCTTCAACGAGCCCGAAACGCGCAGCCGCTACTACGTTCCGGCCAAGCGAATGGCATACATTGTCGCATTAATCCGGTGGCATTATAAAGACGAAACCCTTGATTTGAAGTGGGCAAGCGAGAAGGTGCGCCGCTTGTTGGACAAATACCTGAAATCCGAAGGCGTGCGCGAAACTGTCCCTGAAGTCGATATTTTGTCCGCCGATTTCCCGAAAATCGTCAACAAAATGTACAACACGCCGCAGACCATAGCGTCAGCGATGGAGCACCAAATCCGTGACCGCATCATCATCAAATTGGGTGAGGGTAAAAACACCGCTCTGTACCAGAAGTTCAAAGACCGAATGGATAACATTCTGACGACTTATTCAGGAAATTGGGAAGAGATGATCAGCGAGTTGGAACGTCTTCGTCGGGAATTGGCGAATCCAAAGCCTGCGGTGGTTTCGGAAGAAAAGGAACCATTCTACGACAAACTCTGCCAATGCGCAGGTGTGGATTTCGAAGAAAAGCACGACAATATTATTGCCGTGACGGATAAGGTGATGGAACTTGTTCTCTCAGCCATGGCCATCCCAAATCTTTGGACCAAACCCACCAACGTGAACGATTTGCGAGGGAAGATCGGCACGACATTGCGCTTTTCAGGCATTCCACAACTGAAAGAAAACAGCGAATCCATTGTTACAGAATTGATTAAGTTGGCAAAAAGCAACGAAAGTGTGCTGAGAAATCTCGTATGAGGATTGGTGATTTGGACATAGAAATCAAGCGCTCGAAGCGTCGCAAAACCATCACGGTCAACATTGAGCGTGACGGCAGCGTGAACGCGGTGGCGCCTATCGACTGCGATGACGAAACCATACGCAAGGAACTCGAAGCTCGTGAGTATCTGATTTGTAAACACGTAGCCAACCGTAAGGCTGTGAACAAAGCGTACATCAACCGTGATTTTGCCAATGGACAGGCATTCTTGTTTATGGGGAAATCTTACAATTTGTTCATTTCCGAGACGGCCAAAAAGTCTTTGGAAATTGTTGACGACAAGTTTGTACTGAAAGAATCTTGTTTACCAAAAGCAAAAGAAACGTTCATCAAGTTTTACAAGAAACAGGGATTGCCCTATTTGCAGGAACGAGTCGCCTTTTTTTCCCAGTTGGTTGGTCGCGAACCCGTTTCCATCCGAATCATCGAATTAGGATCACATTGGGCATCCTGTACCTCGCGGAAAACTATCAATTTTCATTGGAAGTGTATTATGGCCAAGCCGATGATTATTGATTATTTGGTCGTCCATGAACTTACGCACCTGAAATACCCACAACATACTCGCCAGTTTTGGGATTCGGTCTTTTCCGTGATGCCTAACTACAAGGAGTGTGAAGAGTGGTTACACGAATATGGGGTGACGCTGAGTTTGGAATAAAAATGACATATAAAAAAGCCACTACTTTTCGTCTCTACTCTTTCATCCACCGCTTGTAAATCATTCTGGCCGCCCGGTAGGTCGGGTGCCAGTGGGGGATGCTTTTGTCTATTTTGCCTTCCACCTCCTGCGGTTCCACCGGGTACTTCGTGTGACGCTCCGTCCAGGCACGCTCAAACTTGGAGAGCTCTTCCCCAAACGCTTTTTCATCGAACTCCTTGCCCTCTTTCACCGCCTGTATGACCGCCTCGAAGAAGAGGTTCCACCGCTGGGCATAATAGTCCTTCACCAAACCACCCCACATCCGGTTGGCGTAGTCGTTCAGAATCGGTCCGCCCCAGATGGTGAGCAACGTGCGCGCCTGACGCTCATAGTAGTCCTTCTCCGCCTCGGTGGTTCCCCACGCACGGGCCGCCTCAATCCACGGTCCCAGCATGAAGGCCGGATGCGTGTTGAGCAGTGCGTCCACATCCTCAAACAACTGGTTGGCGAGCTCCACCTGACGCTTCATCTCCTTGATATTTCGGTTTTTATACGCCACCGTGAAATTGTTGCGGATGTCCATGAAGTGGTTGCCCATCCACTGCGAGAAAAGGTTGACGAGGTCGTAACGGTAGGCATCTGTCCCATCAAAAATCTCAAAAGGAGCGATGAGATAGGGATAATTCCGGAGAAGTATTTTGCAAATGCTCTTGAGCGTATCGTTGTTGTAAGAATAGTATGGCTTTGTGTAATAGGTGCCGTGACCCTCCAACGAAGGTCGCGCCACCAATTGGGTACCGAGACCATAGAACGACCAATCCTTATAGATGCTGTCGTTCAGCAACTGCCATGTTTCGGGATGGTCGCGGTTGCCGGAACGCAGGTGGCTCCAATCAGCAATCCATTGCTGCACATCGGGTTGTTTTTCCCACGCACGGTCGAAAAGGTACTCGTAAATCTGAGGACTCACGTCGAAAGATTCCAACGTGGAGCCGATGCCGGTCATGTTTGGTCCCGCCTCCTCCAAAGCGGCGGCGAGCTTTTTCTCCAACTCGTTGAGGTTTCCCACCAGCATGGTGTTGCCGCCGAAGTTGCCGAGGTAGCACCAAATGAAGGGCTGTCCGTAGAAACCCTCGGTGGTGCGCCACACCTCCGTCTTCTCGCAGAAGTAGTCGAGCAGCACGAGCTTGTCCTGCGGCACGGCGGTGAGGTAGGCGCGGAGCCGTTCGGGGGTCCACGACTTGCGCTTGTAGTAAAAGACCCAGGTCATCTGCAGCCAGCGGGCGGCGGGGTCGCTCTGTTGCAGCGAGGTGTAGATGTTTTGAGAGACCTTGGCGAGGTAGTCGGGCTCCCAGCTGGGCGGGTCCATCTCGTTGAAAGGATCCACGCCGTAGATGTGGTCGGTGCCGAAGAGGGCGATCTCCTTCTCCATGAACGATTGCTGGATTTTGGCGAAGAGCGGGTCGGAGGAGTTGAGGAAGTGGGTGGGCTCGAAGCCGCACCATGCGCTCAACTGCTGGATGTCGGCCTCGGGGTGCATCTCGGCGAACCGTTTAGGCACATGCCCGGCGAAGGCGGGCAGCACCGGCGTCATGTTGAACTCGCGCTCGCGGGCGACGATCTGCTGCTGCAGCGCTTTCTGTCCCTCCAGCCACGACATCGGCAGCGGACCGCCGAAGCCGTCGAGGTTGGCCATGCGGTGCCACGGCAGGTGCGCCGGCCCCGAGAAGTAGCTGCGGATTTCCTCGTCGGTCATCCCGAACTCTTTCCACACCTCGTACCAGACGGCCTCCTGTCCGGTGATGGCGAGCGGCATGTTGATGCCGTTCAGCGCCATCCAGTCGATGAACCGCTCCCACTGCGGCCACTTCCACCACGGCATCGTGTAGCCGTAAGTGCAGTAGTTCAGGAAGAAGCGGTCGCGCACGAGTGCCTCCTTGCGGATTGGCTTTGCAGGGACACGGAATTGTTGCGGCAACTCCACCGGTTCGCACAGCAGCCACGAAACGTGTACGCCCGCGATGTGCTTGAGGTAGTAGTTCAGCCCTGTAGCCAGCGAGTTGTCGTTGTTGCCGGTGATGAGGACTTTGCCAGAAAACAGGTCTCGGTTACCTGGATCAGGCTCGATCAAGAAATAATCCACAGTGTCGGGCTGATAGACAAACACAAAGCAAGTGTCCATCTCCCCGAGGATGCGGTGCGCCAGACCGTCGATGGGGCGCTGCGGTCCATTGTTTCCGGCGGTCATTGATAAAGTCCAGAAGCAAACGGTCATGAGTATGATTTTTCGCATAAGGATTCGTTCTTAGAATGATACGGCGAATGTTTGGTGCATGATTGTATATGTTAATTCTCACCGAAGAACGCCTTGCGGATGCTCTCCAGTTCCTCGTTTTTTTGGTAGTCGCGGGAGTGTTCCCGGACGTATTCCAACTCGGATGAGATTTTGGCCTTTTCGTCTTTGTCTTCCTCCAGTGCGATGGCCTCCTCCAGGAACCGGATGGCGTTGTCGTTGTCGCCCAACTGCCACCAGCAGGCGGCAATCCGCTCAGCCGCGGCCGACTTTGACCTGCTGCCTTTCTCGTCCATGTCGTACAGCTTTTTATACATGAGCAACGCCTTGCCGTACTCTCCTTCGATTTCATGGACGGCCGCGATGTAATAGATCCAGCCTGTGTTGTTCGGATCGGCCAGATGCCGCGCCTCCAACTCTGTGATGGTTTGACGGTATGCGCTGTCCGCCAGTTCCCTCAGCATGGTGACAGCCTTGCTGTTATCATCAATTGACAAGGCTTGGACCACATTCTTGGCCACATGGTCGTAGTCGTGCATGTTCCGGTAGCAGAGCGCTCTGAGCATGTAGTAGTCCGAATAGTCCGGATACCGGGCGATACAGTCCGCGAGCCACTCAAGACATTTCCCATAGTCTTTGGTGCCGTAATAGTATTTTCCCACACTGTACCAAGCATCCATGTTGTTGGAATCCAACTTCAGGGCGGCAAAGAAGTCATCTCCCGCCTCTGTATATTTCCCGAGACTGTAGTACCATTCCCCGCGGTTGATGTAGTCTTGGGAGTTTGGATAAAGTTTGATGGCTTGGGAGAAGTCCGCGTAGGCGGCTTTGAGATTTCCGGCATTTCGATGGGCCACTCCACGACCGGAATAGGCCGTCGAACGGAAAATTTTGTCCTTGCGGGGAATCAGTTTGACGGATCGTTTGAAGGCATCCAGGGATCCAGCCATAGCCTTTCTATAATACATGTCCAGCCATCCTTTGTAGAACCAGGCATAACCGTTTTTAGGGTGCTCGGCCAACTCTTTTTTTAAGTAGTCGTAGGCGGTGGCATAGTCGCTGTGTCTCATACTTTCCAGTGCCAGAGTGTAGTTAGGGCTTGTTGGCTGGTATTTGGACAGATAGTTGAAAATTCCTTCCAGCAGCCACTCAAGGCTGAAATTGTAGAACACCATGGAGTAGTTCACGCCGTCGTTGAAGGCCTCTTCCACGTAAAGGCCGATGGTGCCGTCGGGGAGCTGGCAGAGCGAGGAGTAGGCCGAAGGGTAGGGGACGATGGTGCGGTGCACGGGCCAGGTCTTCCCCTCGTCGAAGCTGACGAAGACGGTGACGTCTTTGCGCTCCTTGCCGTATGGCAGTGAGTGTAGCAGTAACATCCGCCCATTGGGAGCGGTGCAGCGGAGGATGTCGCCGTTGCAGGCGGGTGCCTCCAGCTCGGGCCACACGGAGGTGGTGTCGCGCCAGGTGACCCCGCCGTCTTCGGAGATATTGTAAAGCCGATGGCCCTCCGCACGGATGCTCATCAGGATGCGCCCGTCTGAGAGTTCCACCACCTTGGCCTCGTCGCCTCTCGGGGAGGCTTTTTGCGAGCATTGCCACGTTTCGCCGTCGTCGTCGGAGTAGAAAACGTAGTTGCAGGCCATCCAGAGGGAGTCTTCGCGCACGGCGGCGACGAACATCAGTCGCCCCGAGGAGGTGCGCAGGCCCGCGCCCGAGGCGAAGAACGACGACCACCAGCTGCGGTGCTCCGGAACCACACAGTCGGGACCGAGTATGAAGTGGGTGATGTCCGTTGGCTGGCTCCATGTGCGACCGTTGTCGTGGCTGCGGCAGAGGTAGGTGCGTAGCGGGTTGTCGGGTCGCGACTGCCAGAAGCCCACACCGCCCACGAAGACGGCAATGAGGCCGCCCTCCTCGTTGGTGCGTACCAAAGCGCAGTCGCCGAAGCCGTGACCCACGCCCGTGCCCTCCGCCAAGGTCAGCGGCTCGCTCCACGTGCGCCCGCCGTCGGTGCTGCGGTTGACGAGGATGTCGATGTCCTCGGGCAAGTCGATGTCGTTGTACTTTCGCTTGTCGGTGGCCACCACCAAGGATCCGTCGCCCGCCGTGACGATGGCCGGGATGCGGTAGTTCTTCGAGTTGTGGTCGCCGGGACGGTAAAGTGTGGTACGAAGCAGGAAATCGGCGCGATTAGTGTCGGAAGGTGTCGGTGTTTGCGCGGACAGGCCAGACAATACGAAAAACAGACAGAATATCAAACAAATACGAATGTTTTTCTGCTCTGCAAAAAAACAAGGAAATCTGTTGCTTTTCTCAAAAAGAAAGCTAACGGCTAACAGCCAACAGCCAACAGCCAAGGTTATAGTCATAGTTATGGTTTAAGTCTAAGTCATAGCTCTACCGCAGTTTCAGCAGCACCACGTTCTCGACGTGTTGCGTGTGCGGGAACATATCCACGGGCTGCACCTTCTCCACACGGTACTTCGGGTCGAGCAGGGTGAGGTCGCGGGCCTGCGTGGCGGGGTTGCAGCTCACATAGACGATGCGAGGAACCTCCAGCTTCAGCAACTGTTCGATGACGTTCGGGTGCATGCCGGCGCGCGGCGGGTCGGAGATGATGACGTCCGGCTTTCCGTGCTGCGCGATGAACTGGTCGGTGAAGATCTTCGCCATGTCGCCCACCACGAACTCCGTGTTCGTGATGTTGTTCTGCGCGGAGTTGATCTTCGCATCCTCCACGGCGGTATCCACGTATTCGATGCCGACCACCCGCTTGGCTTGGTGCGCCACGAAATTGGCAATCGTGCCGGTGCCGGTGAAGAGGTCATAGACGACTTCATCTTTCTGGATATCAGCAAATTCGCGCACCACCTTGTAGAGATTGTAGGCCTGCTCGCTGTTGGTTTGGTAAAACGATTTCGGCCCGACCTTGAACTGCAGATTCTCCATCTTTTCGGTGATGTAGTCCTGACCGGCGTAGAGATGGAACGGCAAGTCGAAGATGGCGTCGTTGAGCTTGGTGTTGATGACGAAGGTCAGCGAGGTGATTTCGGGGAACCGTTCCATCAGGGCGGCGAGCATATCCTTCACCTCCTGGTTGTATTTGGTGACGATGAGCACCACCATCAGGTCGCCGGTGGAGGCGGTGCGGATGATGAGGTTGCGCAACAGCCCTTTCTGCAGGCGCGGGTCGTAGAAGTCGAGGTTGTGCTCGATGGCGTACTGCTTGCAGAAGAGCCGGATGTCGTTGCTCGGGGCCGCCTGCAGCCAGCAGTGCTTGATGTCCAAGATCTTATCGAACATGCCGGGCACGTGGAAGCCGAGACAGCGGTTTTCGAAGAACTCGCCTTCCGCCTGCCGTTTCATGTCGTCGTAAGTCAGCCACAGCATCGTGGAGAAGGTGTATTCCAGCTTGTTGCGGTAGTAGTAGATTTTCTCCGACCCGAGGATGGGCATCAGCGGCGGGAACTCGAATTTGCCGAGGTGCTTGAAGTTGTCTTCGACCTGTTTCTGCTTGAACTCTAACTGTTTCTCGTACGTGAGCATCTGCCATTTGCATCCGCCGCAGTGGCCGAAGTGTCCGCACGGCGGTGTCACCCGGTCGGGCGACGGCTGCTTGATGGCCAGCAGGTTGCACTCCGCGTAGCCGCGTTTGCGTTTATAGACTTCCACATCGACGATGTCGCCGGGCACCGCGTACGGCACGAAGACGGTGAGGCCATCGACCTTGCCGACGGCTTTTCCCTCCGCCCCTGCGGAGATGATTTCCAGATTTTCTATGTTATATCGTTTGAAGCTCATATTCGTTTGGGTTGTTCGTTAATTCATCATATCATCGGTAGAATCCTTCTTGATCGACATACTGGAACATTTTTTCGGGCATCATGTAGCGTACAGACTTGCCCTCACGTATGTTGTCGCGGATGAGGGTGGAGGAGAGGGCCATCAGGGGTGCATCGACGAGGTGCACGTGCGGGTGTGTGCGGAAGTCGCCGCCGTCGTAGCCGGGACGGGGATAGACGTAGAGGTGGTAATTCTCCAGAATGTACTCGTAGTTGAACCATTTCGTGAAGGTTTGCAGGTTGTCTTCGCCCATGATGAGGCAGAACTCGCGCTGGGGGTACTGTTCGCGCAGCACCTGCAGGGTGTAGCTCGTGTAGGAGGGCTTCGGGAGCGAGAACTCGATGTCGCAGGCCCGGAAACGGAGGTCGTCGCCGATGGCGAGGTTCACGAGATGCAGACGCTGCCG
>Ga0247611_10001886_pt1 | contig 35931 bp, 32 predicted proteins | sample 177DNAGHGhighgp2_FD_192422 | JGI IMG/M metagenome (GOLD analysis project Ga0247611, IMG submission 192422) | Sheep rumen microbial communities from Palmerston North, Manawatu-Wanganui, New Zealand - 1770 DNA GHGhigh gp2 | ecosystem: Host-associated > Mammals > Digestive system > Stomach > Rumen... | reverse complement strand
AGGTTTTCAGGTTATTAGGTCGCTTCGCTTATAGGTTTTTAGGTGAGAACAGCTATCATATAGACAGAAGAAACATATTTCAACTTATCGCTCGGCTTTGCCGCTTCGCCTTTAGTGCGAAGAACCTCATAACCTTATAACCTCATAACCTCATAAGTTGAGCATATGCGAAACTTGAATATATTACATCATCACAAGTTTTCATGGGCATAATTCTGGTAATTACCGAGAATCTGTTCTATATGGATGACCTCGGGGCAGGAGTCCCAGGTGACACCGCCGCCCATGAGGTACCAATGAATACGCTCTCTAACCGGTACTTTCTTTATACTGGGGAAAGCCGAAATGGGCATAACGATGGAACGTCCATCTTGCAAGTCCACCTGGAACTTGCCTCGCTTGGGAAATGACAACGACTTAATCCGTGGTGTCACATTCCAATATCCTTCTGACTTATACATAACGTTATTTCTTTACTTTGATCATTCGTATCTATTTCTTAGATGGGACATATTAGGCGTTTTCTCTCATATTTGCTGCAAAAATAGGCATAATTTTTGATTCCAACCTAACAAACGCCCAACTTTTTCATCTTTCGCCCTTGATTTAGGTCAATTCAAGGCAAAAACGAGCAAGGAAGTGCAGAAAAGTGTGGAAAAGTTTGCACGAATGAAAAGTGAAAAATTTTAGGAAAGGATATGAATAGTGAACTTTTTGGAGCAGCGATAGCCATCAAACTCGCACTCGAACTTGAATGATGAGGGTGAAAAAGGGCGGAGAGCCAGACCCCCTCCCTGCTTTGTTATCTTCTGACTCAAGTTTCGGATTTTGAAAAAAACAATAAAAACACCTCAGTTGATGTCTGAGTCTTTCAGACTTACGTGCTGCTGTCATGGCGTAGCGCCTGAAAGCAAGCTTTCGCGCACGCCACGACAATACCACTCGTTTCATGGAAACGCAGACATCATCAGAGGCAAAAACATAAAAAACATGTCCTGTGGTAAAACCGGGGTCAAAAGTTTAATCGTTCAAGTGTTAAAGTGTTCTTCGAATTATCAAAGCAACCAAACGTCGAGCGCAAGATTCACACTCGAGGATCAGTTTTTTATGTTTTCTCCTCAGCGAGTGTCAGTGCTTCGTAGAAGCTGTTATCAGCTTGGGCAGGAGTGCGAGAACTTGTTCTCAGGCACTCAGGCACGAGCTGAGAATGTAGGGCGTAGCCCACTGACACTCACTGAGGTGTTTTTTATGTTTTTTTCTTCTATAAATAGCTCCCGAAAGTTAAATCTTCTGAGGTTCAGAAACGGCAAACAAGTCGAGACCAGTGTCTATCGTTTGATTATGCAAGTTGAATTTAGTGATTTTTCATCATCCTTACACTTTTTACTATAATCAGCTGTTATCTATATTGTTAGGTGTAGTGTATGGTGATTTCATCCTTACACAAAATGGGGTGTTTTTGAGACTCTTGATGTAAAAGTTGATCATCTCAACAAACTCTGCAAACGTCTGCCAAAGATGAGTTACGAACGTAAGCGCATAAAGAAAGTGGCATTCCTCAAGACAGTCTTACATCTATCAGAATAGTAAAACAAGTTGTTTTACCTTCAACTACATAGGTGATGCTGGCCACACAGCCAACTCATACAAAGTAAAACAACTTGTTTTACCACTAGTGAAGGTAGTGTAAGGACAAAATTACCTTACACTCAATCTAATGTCAGCTAAATCAATAAGTTATAACAAAAAGTGTAAGGACGGCGAAAAAATGGCTCACCAGTTATCCCAGTGCCTATCCGTAGATCATTGATAACCTGTAGAGGAAGAAATCCACATCTATAACACCTCTGAGCTGCGCGAAACAAATCGTAAATGGAAACGCGCTCGATCTTGGTCGCTTCACGCTTGAAGAATTATCGTAATGAACGTAATGATTATGGTAATGAACGCAATGGTTATGGTTATTATGGCAATTCGTGTCTAAACGAGAACAATAGAAGCCCTATCTCCCTTCCATGACGGGAAGGACCGGGCAGGGGTCTTTCGGGGGTGGCTCTTTAAACGATGGCGTTATTCCTCTCTGCTCCCACTCATCCCAGTTGGTTTCGGAGATATAACGGGTTATTTGTTCTCGAAGTTCCGGAATATTGCTTTTAACCACGTCCCAGACCACGATGTCATCTATCTGGAAGTATTCATGAACAATATAATTACGCATACCTTTCACCATCTTCCATGGAGTGTCAGGATGAGCCTGCTGAAAGGATTGCGTCAACATATTAGCAGCCTCGCCTATGATCTCAATATTCTTAACGACTGCATAATACATCATATCATCAGCAACTAGATCTTCATAGCTCTTGTCCTCGGTATAACGCAATATGCGATCTATCGCTTCCTTTATATGTACTAATCTTTCTCGGTCTCTAAGCGGTTCTCTCATATACAAGCTTTTTATCATGATCGACACTATCCCTTGCATAAGATGCAAGGGTACGTTCGGAAACTAAGTCCACATTACGCCCCAACAGGATTTTCAAGTCTTCATACATTCCAAAAAAGCGCAAACCAATAGGTTGGTCATAGTCCAAAGCCACAAGGATATCTACGTCGCTGTCAGGCCGCTGCTCGCCGCGTGAATAGGAGCCGAAGAGCCATGCCTTCAGGACGGGCTGCGTCTTGAAGTACTCGGCGATGGTCTTTGTCATTGTTTCTGTACTCATAGGCTGTTAAAACCTTATTGCGCTGCAAAGTTAATCAAGAATTCTATTCGAACCAAAAGAAAACCCATTTATTTGACTTTTAGGCACCATAAATCGATCGCTTAGGCAAACAAGAACTAAGGTGTTAACTACCTGCCTAACTCCTTTCAATGTCTGGTTAATACGCTTCGGCTGCTTCGTCGTAAACGCGTTCCACTTCGTCCACCATCACCTTGCCGTTCTCGACATACGCCTTGATCTTGTTCTCGCCGCGCCAGCCGCCATCGGTGAAGACGTAGTGATACCAGCCGTCATTGTCCTTTCTGATGTTGAGAACCGTATCGCTGACGCCTTCGACGCCGGGCTTGCCGTCCTGTGCACAGGTACGGAACAGCCAGCCGGCATAGCCCTCGCCGTCGTATTCATACTCGTCTCTAAGCTGCTGCAGCAGCCGTGCTGTGCAATGATGTTCAAGGAAGTCGTAGTCGTTGTATTTCTGGTTCTCATACATACGCTTGATGAAAGACCGGATGGCGGAATCGTCCTCAAGCTTCTCCGGCATCTCGTGCTGCGTGAGGTATTCGTCCCTTTCCGGCATGGTGTCCTGGTTCACGTCGGAAAGCTCCGGCGTCTGTCCGGCATAGCCGTTGTCCTTCGTGCCTTTGCTATTGTTGCATGATGCGGCAATGAAGAATACTATGGCTGCTGTTGCTGTGATCGCTATAAACTTCTTGCTCATGATGTATTATATCAGATTAATTTGCTCTCATTTTGTTATACTTCCTGATCTTCTCTAATATCATCGCGTTCCATGCCGCATCTCCAGACCGTTGATAGCGGCAGTTTCCTGTAGCAGAAGGCGTAAAGATGGTTTCAGCCTTCGGCGTGAGGGCTACCGTGCCGCGCTCCGAGAGGGAGAATGCTGTGTCGCCTTCGACGGCATGAATGACAACCATCGGATCCCACATCATCTGTCCCGTGTTGCAGTTGCACGTCATATAAACCTGCTTGATGGGGTGTACGTCGGTCCACGAAATGTCGCTGATAACCTGCTCGGGCTTGTACTCCACTTCCTGTCCGACCTCCATCGGGGAGAACACCATATCGACCTCTTTCGGCCAGTTCTGGAAGAAGGTCTGGGCAAAGGTGATGCCCTGGGCGAAGTTGAAATCCGGCTCAACGGACTCGCCGAATACGCCGCCCTGCAGATAGATACATTTCACCTTACGGCGGATCAGTTCCACGCCACTCAGCGGCGAGATGTCGTCGCCGTCCGACGTGAGCAGATCGGCCAATGCCGTGACGAAGCCCACGGAGCAGATGCTCACAGAGTGGTCAGGCTGCCCGGCCAAGAGGCGACGGTAGAGCTGACTGCCATCCGGCAACGACGAGTAGTCGCTGACCGTGCGACGAAACATCGGTTGACCGGCGGTTGTGGTGTAGGTCGGCAATGCCTTGTAGTTGATCCATACGCGCGGATTGATGATGCCATGGCGCACCAGTCCGATGGGCACATCGCCATGACCGAAATAGGTATTCATCACATCGGCCACGGCAGCGCAGTCTTCGCCCTCGCGGTCCACTACCACGCCCAGCAGCTTGCAGCGTCCTTCCTCTTCAAGGCGGTAGAGCATCTCCAAGGCGAAGAGGTCGTCGGTGGAGGAACCTATGTCGGAGTCGTAGATGATGAGCGGCACGCCCTTATATGCGTCCCCGTCCTTTTCCGAAGTCTCCTCGTCGGAACACGATGCCAGCGACAATATCCCGCAGAACGTCAGGACAGAGGCCAGCATCCATCGTATTGTGTGTTTCATTATTTCTATATGTTTCGTCATATATTATTATATGTAAAAATACTGTTTTTATTTTGGTTGGGCAACACATTATCTCTGCACGCCTAAACGTACAAGCCTAAACGTTACGAACGTAAAAGCCTGCACGTCTAAACGTGTGCCTCGGTGATGCGCGGAACCGCCGTGAAGCGGAACCGCTTGTAAGGTGACGTGGGATGATCTCCGGAGCGTTTACTTCCCTCGGATCAAACGGAAGAGCCAGATGAGCACCACGGCACCCACGACAGCGGTGCCGACGGAACCGATCCAACCGCCCCATGAGAGGTTGAGTTGTTCGAAGAGCCAACCTCCGAAGAAGCCGCCTACGACACCGAGTAGGATGTCCCAGAGGATGCCATGGCTGCTCTTCATGATCCAACCGGCGATGAGACCGGCGATGAGACCTGTGATAATTCCTGCAAGCATAGTTGTAAGTTTGAAAGTTAATATTAGAGCTGCGGGAGCTCGTTTCTTATTGATAGTAAGTATCTATTTTATAGGCGATGATCAGACGGTAGAAGGAAGCAGGCTATGCCTGGTGCTGCGGACGGAGGAGGTCGTTGACCGTCTTGACGGGGTTGAAAGTCTCAAGCGGCACTTCCACGAAGATGGTTGACCAGTCGCTCATGGCACCGTTCCACAGTCCCGGCAACTCGAGTGCCTTGAGTTCCTTGCCGTTCTTGGACTTGAAGGAGATGAAGCCCGTGGCGGGATCGACGTAGCGTGGCAGATCGAAACGGTTGCCCTGGTAGTCGCGGATGGCGCAGACAAGGTCCACGGGATTGAAATGGGTACCGCCCGTGAACATAGCCATGTAGGCAGGGTTGTGAACGTCGATCTGTGAGCTCTCGAGGATCTGGGGACTCACGCTGCCGTCGGCATTGAAGGCGAGGAACGGTCCGCCGCCAGGTTCGCCAACGTTCTTGACGACGCCGCAGACGCGGATGGGTCGATTGAACTTGGTGCGGAGGAGTTCGATGAGCTCAGGCTCGGACAGGTCGTTGATGCCCGGCACTTCGGTGCAGAGGTCATGGTGCAGGAAATGGCACATCTCCTGCAGCTCGGCCTGGCCGATATTGCCCTCGTCGAGGCGGCGCAGGTAGTCGAAGACCTGACGTTGTGTGTTGACGAGGATGCCGGCGATGACCTGTTTCCACAGCGTTGTGGCTGGTTTCAGACGATCAGGAACGACGTTATCTATATTCTTTATAAATACGATGTCGCTGTCGAGGTCGGAGAGGTTCTGGATGAGCGCTCCATGACCGCCCGGACGGAAGAGCAGACGGCCATCGTCGGTGCGGAACGGTTCGTTGTCCATGGTGGCAGCGAGCGTGTCGGTCGAAGGCTTCTGTTCGCTGAAGGACACGTGGTATTGAATACCGTATTTCGAAGAATATTCGGGCAGGACGCGATCGACCAGTTCTTCGAAGAGTTCGCGATGTTCGGCAGAAACGGTGAAATGCACGTCGGCCTGTCCGGCAGAGGTGGCATAGAGTGCCGCCTCTACGAGGTGCTCTTCGAGGGGTGTGCGGGCACAGTCGTCGTAGGCATGGAACTGCAGCAGTCCCTTGGGCAGCTGGCCGTAGTTGAGGCCTTCGTCGTCGAGCATCGCCGTGACGATGTCCTTGAAGCGTCCTTCCTCGATGAGGGCGTCAACGCCTTCGCCGTAGAGCACTTGGCAGGCATCGTCGAGGGCAGGGTAGAAGGCAAACTTCTCGATGTTGTCGAAGTAGTTGCGCTCGAAATCGGTGACGGGGGCATCGTGGTCGCCGTCGCGGAATTCAAACATATTCTTGAACATACGCGAAGCAGCGCCGCTGGCAGGCACGAACTTGGTGATGTGGTGGCCTTCGGCTTTGTAAGCATTCCAAGCTTCTACGAAAGCCTGACATTCGGTGTCAGACGGTGCTACGATGCCATTGTCGATGGCCGCCGCTGCACGGAGCTTCAGGTAGGGGAAGCCGTCGCGGAACTGTTGTAACTGGTGTTCGATTTGCTGCAGGCTGATGCCTTTGTCTGCTAATTGTTGAAGATCATCGGAAGTGAACATAGTTGAAAGTTGAAAGTTGAAAGTTGAAAGTTCTTCGCGCGAAGCGTCGCAAGCGCCGAGCGGAGAGTTGAAAGTTCTTCGCAAGCGAAGCGTTGCAAGCGCCGAGCGGAGCGTTGACTTTTTGTTATAGTTTACAAAAACGTGCCCAAAAGTAGTAAAAAAGGTTCAAATGGACGAGAAATTCGGAAGAAAAAATGTATCTTCGCAGTGATTTTCTAAATCAACCATCGTCATGGAACAGAAATTTGCCCTTACAGAGGCCGAAAAAGCATTATATACTTCGTTGCACGAGCAGTTGTTGACATTGTCGAAGGACGAGCTGCCACGTGATGACTTCGCCCGGATGGAAACGTACCTGTCTGAGGCTGCCGAGACGCATGCGATGCAGCGTGATGTGTTTGGTCTTCATCCCCTCATCACTTCGATGCAGACCGCCATCATCGTCGCCACGGAAATCGGCATGTCCCGTGCCGCCATCCTGAGCGTGATGCTCAACCGCTTGGTGTTGTGCGGCGAAGTGTCGAATGAGCAGATCCGTCGCGATTTCGGCGCCGACGTAGGCGCGATCATTCACGGTCTGGCACGCATCGAGGAGCTGTACGAGAAGAATCCAATCATCGAGAGTGAGAACTTCCGTCAGCTGCTGCTGTCGTTTGCCGAGGATATGCGCGTCATTCTGATCGTCATCGCCAACCGCGTCTGCATCATGCGTCAGATTAAGGATGCCGCCAACGACGATGCCCGTCGTCGCGTGGCTATGGAGTCGTCGTACCTTTATGCTCCTTTGGCACATAAGCTCGGACTGTACAAGCTGAAGAGCGAGCTGGAGGACCTCTCGCTGAAGTACCTGGAGCACGACGCATACTATCATATCAAGGAGAAACTGAATGCCACGAAGAAGAGCCGTGATGCTTACATACAGCGGTTCATACAGCCTGTAGAAGAAAAGCTTAAGGCTGCGGGTTTGAAGTTCCACATGAAGGGTCGCACGAAGAGCATCCACAGCATCTGGCAGAAGATGAAAAAGCAGAAATGTCCTTTCGAGGGCGTGTATGATCTGTTTGCCATCCGTGTGATCCTGGATTCGGAACCCGAGCGCGAGAAGCAGGATTGCTGGCAGGTCTTCTCCATCATCACAGATATGTACCAACCCAACCCGAAGCGTATGCGCGACTGGTTGTCGATTCCTAAGAGCAACGGCTACGAGAGCCTGCACATCACGGTGTTAGGTCCCGAAGGCAAATGGGTTGAGGTGCAGATCCGCACCGAACGCATGGACGAGGTGGCGGAGCGCGGTTTGGCGGCCCATTGGCGTTACAAAGGTGTCAAGGGCGGCGAAGGTGCCGTGGAGTCGTGGCTGCAAAGCATCCGCAATGCTTTGGAGGCTGGCGACGACCTGCAGCTGATGGATCAGTTCAAGATGGACCTGTACGAAGATGAGGTGTTCGTCTTCACTCCCCATGGCGACCTGTTCAAACTGCCGCAGGGCGCCACGGTGCTCGATTTCGCCTATGCTATCCACACGAAGATCGGCAACCATTGCACGGGCGGCCGCATCGGAGGCAAGATGGTGACACTGAGGCAGGTGCTGCAAAGCGGCGACCAGGTGGAAATCATGACTCATGCCAATCAGGTGCCTAAACAGGACTGGCTGAACGTCGCCAAGACGAGCCGTGCACGTTCGAAGATACGCCAGGCCCTGAAGGAGATGGCTGCCACGCAGGCTGCGTTCGCCAAGGAGGAGCTGGAGCGCAAGTTCAAGAATCGGAAGATCGACATCGACGAAGCTACGCTGATGCACACGATGACGCGTCTGGGCTATCGTGTCGTCACGGATTTCTACAAGGCTTTGGCCGAAGGAACTTTGGAGATTAACCAGGTGATGGATGCCTACTTGCAGCAGCAGCGTTACAACCGCGGCGAGCTGTCGTCGCAGCCTGTTCAAAGTGCAGAGAACTATTCGATTAAGGATGACAGTCGTCAGATAGCCGGCAAGGGAGACGTGCTGGTGATCGACCAGGATATGCGTGGCGTCGATTTCACGCTGGCCAAATGCTGCCAGCCCGTTTATGGCGATTCCGTTTTCGGATTCCTCACGGCAGGCGGCGGCATCAAGATCCACCGCAAGGACTGCCCGAATGCTCCTGCGTTGCGCAGCCGTTACGGGTACCGTATTATAGATGCGCGTTGGGCCGGCAAGGGCGGTAGTCAGTATGCCATCACGTTGCGCATCGTAGGTCAGGACAACCTTGGCATCGTGAATAACATCACGAGCATCATTTCGAAGGACGAGAAGCTGCAGCTGCGCAGTATCTCCATCGATTCGCACGACGGACTGTTCAACGGCACGCTGACCATCATGCTTGAGGACACGAGCCGCCTGAAGCAGTTGGTTCAGAAACTTGAGGGTGTGCGTGGCGTGAAAAGTGTCGAGCGTTTTTAGCTAAACGAGGCTAAAGGAATGTCTTAGTCCGTTAAAAGGTCTTAATGAATTTTCCCGCTTCACTAATTTGTTCTATATTTGCCCGAAAATACGAGTCAAAATGAAGAAACAATATACTTTCAAGCACATTTTTTCGCTCTTCCTGATGTCGTTTTCGCTGTCGGTCGCGACGGCTATGGCTCAGGAAATCACCATTGGTTCCTACACGTTTAAGGATGGTGGCGAGTATCAAGGTGAGATGTTCCGCGGCAAGCCTTTGGGCAAAGGTAAGACCATCTATCCCAATGGCGACATGTTCGAGGGTGAATATATTAAAGGAAAGCGCGAGGGCTACGGCACCTACGTGTTCGCCGATGGCGAGAAATACGAGGGTGAGTGGTTCCAGGATCATCAGCACGGACAAGGAACGTTCTACTTCCGCAACAACAATCGCTATGAAGGCCTTTGGTTCCGTGACTACCAGCAGGGTAAGGGAACTATGTACTACTACAATGGCGACCGCTACGAAGGCAACTGGCAGAGCGATAAGCGCGAAGGAGCCGGTGTCTATACCTATGCAAGCGGCGATTTCTATCGCGGCGACTGGAAGAACGACCTCAAGGACGGACAGGGAACCTTCGTCTGGGCTAACGGTGCTCAGTATTCCGGATCGTGGAAACAAGGCAAGATGAATGGTGCCGGAACATATAAATATGCCAATGGCGATGTCTTCAAGGGCAATTTCGTCAACGATTCCCTGGAAGGCAAAGGCATCTACACCTTTAATAATGGCGACCGATATGAAGGTACTTACCGCCACAGCCAGCGCGATGGCGAAGGCATCTTCACGTATGCTAATGGTCAGAAATACGTCGGTCAGTTCAAGAATGGTCTGAAGCACGGCAACGGAACGTTCACTTCCCCCGATGGTACGAGCTACGTTGGCGGTTGGGTTGCCGACAAGAAGAGCGGCCGGGGTAAATACACGTGGCGCAACGGCGATATGTATGACGGCGAATGGCAGGACGGCATGATGGACGGCGAAGGCATACTTCGTCAGGCCGACGGCACGAAGTTCCGCGGAACGTTCCGCCAAGGCGAAAAGAATGGCAAATGTATCATGGAAACTCCTGACGGAATACGCTTCGAAGGTTCGTTCACGAACGACAAACGAGATGGTGATTTCGTGGAGAAAGATAAAAATGGTCATGTCATCCGCCGCGGACATTACACCATGGGAGTGCTGGATAACTGACCTTTTCACGACAAGATAAACGGCCCTAAAGCAGATAATCACCTACTTTAGGGCTTTTTCATGCCATTTTGTTTCCTTAAATCGAAAGATTTGTGTACCTTTGCACCGAAATTCTATAGAATAAAAACTACGTAATGATTATTGATGATTTAAAGCAGTTCGACCGCTACGTCGGTATGAACCCTTTATTTAACGCTGTAGCCGACTTCCTCGGACATGTCGATTTATTGTCATTACCAACGGGTATCACCCCTATTCAAGGGGATGATTTGTTTATCAATGTACAAGAAGCTCCCGTTAAGACGCGCAGTGAGGCTCGTTTTGAGACTCATCGCCGGATGATAGACATTCAGATTCCCCTTACGGGTGATGAGGAACATGGTTGGTGTCCTGCCCATCTGCTACCTGAAGCATCGTACAATGCCGAGAGCGACATGACGCTTCATGATCCTGCTGCTCCACAGACTCCCGAGGACATCGCCACCACTTACTACACGCTTCGTCGTGGTCAGTTCGCCATCTACTTTCCTTCGGACGGTCATGCTCCGGCTGTGACCCCAACAGGTTTGCGCAAAGCCATCATCAAGGTGAAAGCCTGAAGCTTCGCGCGCGTACCTTTTTATATATAGGGATTCCTAAATACATCATAATGGCTATGAAAGAAACAAAGACGAGTACAAAAAAAGCTACGTCAAAATCAACGTCCAAGACCGCAAAAACGTCTAAGTCGGTTTCCGGCAAGAAAGCTACCGACAAGAAGGCTGCGCCCGTTGCTGCTCCTCAACTCAAATTGATTCGCAACGACGAATGGTTAGCTCCATTCTCCGCAGCCATCGAAGGGCGTCATCAGCACGCCCTCGACAAGATTAACGAACTCACGCAGGGCGGCAAGCAGAAGCTAGCCGATTTTGCCACGGGTTATCTCTACTATGGACTCCATTTCGAAGACAAGAAATGGATTCTTCGTGAGTGGGCACCCAATGCCACGGAGATCTATGTCATCGGCGACTTCAACGATTGGAAGGAAGACAAGCACTACGCCATGAAGCGCGTGCCAAAGAGCAATGGCAACTGGGAGATAAAGCTTCCGGCACGTTCCATCAAGCATGGTCAGCTCTACAAACTCTCCATCCATTGGGAAGGCGGTCAGGGCGAACGTATTCCCGCATGGGCAACCCGTGTGGTGCAGGACGATAACACCAAGATCTTCTCCGCTCAGGCATGGGCTCCCGAAACTCCCTATGAGTGGAAGGTCAAGAAGTTCCGTCCCGACACATCACCTCTGCTCATCTATGAGTGCCATATCGGTATGGCGCAGGATGCCGAGAAGGTGGGCACATATACGGAATTCCGTGAGAATGTGCTGCCGCGTATTGCTAAGGACGGTTACAACTGCATTCAGATCATGGCCGTTCAGGAGCATCCCTACTATGGCAGCTTCGGCTATCATGTTTCGAGTTTCTTTGCTGCCAGCTCACGTTTTGGCACTCCCGAAGAACTCAAGGCGCTGATCGATGCCGCTCATGAAAAAGGCATCGCCGTCATCATGGACATCGTACACAGCCACGCTGTCAAGAACGAGAACGAAGGCCTCGGCAACTTCGCCGGTGATCCCAACCAGTACTTCTACGAGGGCGGTCGCCGCGAGCATCCCGCATGGGACAGCCTCTGCTTCGACTATGGCAAGAACGAGGTGCTGCATTTCCTGCTCTCCAACTGCAAGTTCTGGCTTGAGGAATACCACTTCGACGGCTTCCGCTTCGACGGTGTCACCTCCATGCTCTACTATAGTCATGGTCTCGGAGAAGCCTTCACGAACTATGGCGACTACTACAATGGTCACGAGGATGACAATGCCATCTGCTACCTCACTCTGGCCAATGAGGTAATCCATCAGGTGAATCCCAAAGCCATCACCATTGCCGAAGAAGTGTCGGGAATGCCCGGTCTGGCAGCTCCCTTCAAGGATGGCGGCTACGGCTTCGACTACCGCATGGCCATGAATATTCCCGACTACTGGATCAAGATTATAAAGGAACAGCGCGATGAGGACTGGAAAGCCAGCTCCATGTTCTGGGAGGTTAAGAACCGCCGTGCTGACGAGAAGACTATCAGCTATTGCGAGAGTCACGACCAGGCTTTGGTGGGGGACAAGACCATCATCTTCCGCCTCATTGATGCCGATATGTACTGGCACTTCAAGAAGGGCGACGAGAACTACAATGTTGAGCGCGGTATTGCCCTGCACAAGATGATCCGTCTGCTCACGGCCAGCACGATGAACGGCGGCTACCTCAACTTCATGGGTAATGAGTTCGGTCATCCTGAATGGATCGACTTCCCCCGCGAAGGTAATGGTTGGAGCTACAAGTATGCCCGTCGCCAGTGGAATCTCGTCGATAACAAGGAACTGTGCTATCACTTCCTCGGCGACTTTGACCAGCAGATGCTGAAGGTGCTGAAGATGCAGAAGGATATTCAGAAGACCCCCGTCACCGAGATCTGGCACGACGATGGCGACCAAGTGCTGGCTTACCAGCGCGGCGAGCTGCTCTTCGTGTTCAACTTCTCGTACAATCGCAGCTACACCGGCTACGGTTTCCGTGTGCGTCAGGGCTCCTATTCTGTGCTTCTGAACACCGATGATGTCGCTTTTGGCGGTCATGGCTTGAACGACGACACTATGCGTCATTACACCAACTACGATCCTATCCTTGCGCGTGAGAACAAGGGTTGGCTCAAGCTCTATCTGCCTGCCCGTTCAGCGGTGGTTCTGACCCGTTCGAAAGACGATTAACCGACATCCCGCTCAGCTTTAGGGATAACCCCATCGGCCTTTAGGTGATTTCCTCCAAGAGGATTCGCTTAAAGGCCGTATCTTTGCAGTGTCAAAAGAAACAAAGTCTCATCTTTTAAACTGTAAGCAATATGAAAAAGTACATGTTTTCCCTGATGTTGAGCTTCTGCTCCATCCTCTCCCTCTCAGCCATGAGCTACGAAGAGGCTCGCGAACAAGCCCGTTTCCTCACGGATAAGATGGCTTATGAACTGAACCTGAACGACCAGCAGTACAACGACTGCTACGAGATCAACCTCGACTACCTCCTGAGCGTCGAGACGGCTGATGATATCTATGGCGACTATCTGGCTTACCGCAATGCCGACCTGCGTCATATCCTGTACGACTGGCAGTACACCATCTTCGCTGCCGCCGACTACTTCTTCCGTCCTCTCTCGTGGTTCCACAATCGCTGGTTCTTCCCCGTCTATCGTTATTATCGCGTAGGGTATTACTATTATGGTCATCCCACGGTTTACTACAGCTATCGTGGTGGTCACGGCCGCTTCTACCATCATGGCGGTTTCTATGTTCTGCGTCGTCCTCACTGGAATGGTGGCTTCCGTGGCACAGATCGTCATCACATCACTCATCACGGTGGTATGGATCGTGGCGGACGTGGCAATGGCTATCATATCGGCGATCGTGGTCATGGCACTCGCGGCAGTTTTGAAGGTCGCGGCAACGGCTATCGCATTGGTGACGGCGGGCGTGGACATTCCACCAGCGAAACTCACCGTTCCGGCGATATCACTCGCGGCAGCGGCAGTGTCTCTCGCGGCGGTGGTAGCATCTCTCGCGGCAGCGGTAGTGTCTCTCGCGGCAGCGGTAGCTTAAGCCGTAGCTACGACCATCCCAGCTCCACTCGCACCACGGTGAGTGCCGGCAGCCGCAGTCATTCCGACTACGGACGTGGCAACAGCGGTGGTTTCTCCCGCGGCAGTTCCTCTATGGGTACTTCCCGTGGCAGTTCCTCGATGGGTACTTCCCGTGGCAGCTCCTCTATCGGCACCCGTAGCAGCGTAAGCAGCCACAGCATGGGAGGCAGCCGAAGCGGTGGCTTCAGCGGCGGTTCTCACAGCGGCGGTTCACGTGGAGGTGGTTTCGGAGGCAGTTCACGCGGAGGTGGCGGTTCACGCGGTGGCGGACGTCACTAATCGAAACATTTCTGCCAGACAACGGCATCAACATAACCTTCGTCGCTACGCAGCCAATCTTTGAGCGTAGCCGAACTTTCAAAAGCCAGCGACCTAAACAAACGGGTTGCTGGCTCGTTTGTTATGGCGATAACGGCATAGATCTGATGAAGATGGAGCTTAGTAGCGTAGTCGCAGAGACATTTCACGGCAGCCTGCCCGATGTGTTTGCCCTGGTGTTCTGGGAGCACGGCAAGACCAATCTCTGCACGAAGGTGAATAGCATCGAAGCTGGTTAAGTCAGCGAAACCTACGCCCTTGCCGTCGCTCTCGATGACCAGGCGCACCTGACCATCGGCAAACAAATCGTTCTGCGACGAAGCAATAAACTGACGAAGGGCATAACGGGAATAGGGAACGGTGGATGCTCCGAAGCGCCAGTACTCCGGGTCGTTCTCGATACGGTAGATCAGATCGAGGTCTTCAGGCTCCAGCGCTCGTAACGATATCATTAGGCAGAATGAGTGTCTGGGATTTACGATTGAACGTGCCAAGGTGAGCTTTCATCCCTCGGTCATGAACTTGCGACAGCAACGTGAGCATGTCGTGGTATGGCTGTCCGTCAGGCGTTACTTCGAAAGTAATATATTCAGCATTCTTGTCGGCTTCGTCGATGTTGCTGATGCGTTCACCCGTGAACTCGGGATGGCTGTTCAACAACGCTTGCAATTCAGTCCATCCATTATCGGTCCCGATGAAGTACAACCTCTCGGGTATGGATTGAGACGGGAATAGCCGATTCTTCAACGTGTTTATCCCATCGCGCAAATGATTGCGGATGAAAGCCGCAATGCCCATAACCACAACGGCAATCTCAATCACCAGCCACGAGAACCAGTAGCGGCGCGCGAAATGCTTGCGGAAAAAGATGAGCATAGCGTTGTAGAAGCTGTGGATGTATCGGAAGCTCGTGTCGTGCGTGCTCTCGCCTTTGTAGTGCATCATCAGCTGAGGCGAGTACCAGCATTCCCATCCGGCTTGTCCGATGCAGAAGCTGAGGTCGATGTCCTCGCCATACATGAAATAGTCTTCGTCCAGCAAGCCCACTTGCTCGACGGCATCACGTCGCAGCATCATGAAGGCGCCAGAGATGACTTCGATCTGTCCTTCCTTATCCTCGGGCAGATGACCCATATAGTAACGTCCGAAACGGGGATGGGTAGGGTAGAGCTTGCAAAGACCGCACACCTTGAAGAATGCTGTGGCCGGAGTTGGCAGTCCACGCCGTGACTCGCGGGCAAAGCTGCCGTCGCGGTTCAGCATGCGAATGCCCAGAACGCCGGCTTTGGGATGCGATGCAAAGAAGGCCAAGCAACCGCGCAATGCATTCTCGGAAACGATGGTATCGGGGTTCAGCAAAAGCACCAGATCGCCGCGCGACAGACGAATGGCCATATTGTTGGCACATGCAAAGCCTACATTCTCCGTATTCTCGATGACATGGATGTTGGGGAAGTCGCGACGGACATACTCCAACGAACCGTCCTTTGAGGCATTGTCCACCACCCAGACTTCCACGTCGAGACCTTCGGAGGCACGGCGCACGGAATCGAGGCACTGCCAGAGGTAGTGCTTCACATTGTAGTTGACGATGATGATGCTTAAGGAATGATCATTAACCATTATTCATTCCTCCCTCTCTCTCGTATTCCATTTTGTCCATTGATGGCCACACGAACAGGAAAGCAACCACCACCATCAGTGCCAGATAGCCGCAGGTCGTTTCACATCCTAATAGATAATAGCACAACGTGTTGTAAAGCAAGGGGAGACCTAATAGTGCAAAGCGCACGATGCTCCAGTGATAGTAAGCCGCCTCGTCCTGCACCACAGCGTTGTTGACGCGTTTGAACTTCATCAGACGCATGGCCACCGGTACCAGCACGATGGTCAGTGCTATGCCAACGATACTCATCCAGTATGTTCGCAAGTCGTTGCCTGCCAAAGCTCCCTCTGCGATCAAGCCTGCTTCATAGAGAATGGCAATCAATGCCGCTATCAATAGCTCTGCACAATATATAAATCTCAGTTTCTTAATCATAATAAGTTTATATTCAGTTCTTGAATCGTTCCATGATCAGCTCTTAAATGGCTTCCTGTCCATGATGCTGCGTCCGAGTGTCAGCTCGTCGGTGTAGTGAAGCTGGTCGTTTTGTGCCACGCCTCGAGCCAGCGTCGTGATCGCCACTTCAGGCGCTTCGGCCAGCTTGCGGAAGATGTAGAACGATGTCGTGTCGCCCTCCATCGTAGGACTCAGCGCGAGAATCACCTCTGCGATGCCGCCGGCACACACACGCTTGACGAGACTCTCAATCTCCAAGTCCTGCGGGCCGATGCCGTCCATGGGTGAGATGATGCCGCCCAGGACATGGTAAACGCCATTGTACTGCTGCGTCGCCTCTATGGCCATCACGTCCTGCACACTTTCCACAACGCATACTATCGTATGGTCGCGGCGTGGCGAGGCGCAGATCTGACATTCCTCGTCGTCGCACACATTGTGGCAGATATGACAATAGCGTACGTTGGCAGCCAACTCATGAAGGCTCTCGGCAAAGGCGTCAACATCCTTGCGTTCCCACTTCAGCAGATGCAACACAAGACGCATAGCCGTCTTGCGCCCGATGCCTGGCAACTGAGCGAACTCGCCTACGGCACGCTCCAAATAATGTGATGGAATTTCCATATCGGCTGCAAAGATAGGCAATTTATTTGAGATAACTAAATAATATGAAATAAAAGATACAAAAAAACACGTATAGACGTAAACGCTCACACGTCTATAGGTATGGGCGGCTACGTCTATACGTTCAAATCAACAAATATATTTATCGGTTACGACTTATTTGTGGGATTTATCTCACTCCGCTGCCTCCGCCTCCGGAGAAGCCTCCGCCACCGCCGAAGGAGGCGCGACCGCCTCCACCGCTCCATCGCTGACGACGGGCTGCGCGTTCACGTTGCAGACGGCTTTCGCGTTCGTAGTCGGTTTCGTAGTGAATAGTGCGCGTTGCGGCATCGATGATGCTCTGCGTGAGTGCCGAGTAGAGGGCGGCATTGACGGAGGTGTTGTCGATGATGTGGCGGGTGAGCTCGTCGAAGACTTGCAGGTCGGGCGCTATCTTCTTCATATCGGCACGTACCTGATCGGCGATGCCGAAGAGCGTGGCGAAGGTGAGATATTCTTTCCACAACGCCACCTCTTGAAGGGCGCGTTCCTTGACGAGGGTGAAGTCCTTGAGGTATTTCCAGAAACCATAAACCTGTTGCGCCTCGACCTGCTTCACTTGTTTGGGGCGCAGCTGCACATCGTTGAGGTCGCGCAACTTGCGGGCGAAGGAACGCACGGCGAGAGGGTCGTCTTCAACCATCTGCTTCAGCTCCTTAGGTTGCAGCAGATGATCCTCGCCGGCTGCCTGGTAAAGCAGGTGTAGCAGCCTAATCATCAGGTCGTGATCCTCATCCTTGTTGATGATGGTTTGCTCGACCTTTTCCGGATCTTCGATGCGGAAGTAGCTTTCGATCTCGCCTTGGCTGTTCATCTCCTGCACGACATTGATGAGCTTGTTATCAACGAGTCGCAGAACGTATGCCTCTACCAGTTTCATCTCGCTTTTGTCGGCGCTGGGTTCGAGGGCACGCAGGACGCGACGGGAACGGATGAGGTTGCCGCCGAGAGGCGGTTCCTGGTAGTAGGCAGGGGCATCGCCGATGAGTTTCTTTATCTGCTTGCGCTCACGCTTCCGACTGATCATCGTGCCGAAGATGGCCCAGAAAAGGAGGATGATAGGAACGCCGCCACAGCAAATGCCGCCCAGCACCAGAAGCAATGTATCTACCCACTCGGGAGTGTCGTCGCCTCCAAACAGCGATGCCACACTACCGTCGCCTTCGTCGTCATAGGAATAGTCGCTACCATTGAAAGCCAGTTCCTTGACATCTGTCTCGAACGATTTATCAGGGTAGTTGATTTCAGGAGCGAAGAGACCCTTCTTGAAGCGGAGCATGAGAATCATCCTCTCGCCGTCTTCCAAACCAACTTCCTCAGTCTCGGCGATGACACCGCCCCTGTCCGAGAAGGTGATGAATCCATGGAAACCGAAAGCCCAGATGCTGGTGGAGTCACGAGTGAGGCTGTCGGTTACGAGACGTGCATCGTCGGCAGGCACTGTGATGGGCGTGTCGTTGGCGATGTCTTTGTGTAGCAGGGTCACGCTGTCTCGTCGCAAGTTGTATGCGAAGCTGTCTTTCATCAGCGAATAGTTGTAGAGCGAATCGCCGAACTGGGGTCTAATCCAGGTGAAGTCGCTCCGTTCTAATCGGATGACGATGCGCGCTTGATCGGCAGCTGGGGTCGAAGCTTCGTAGAAACAGAAGTTGAAGCCGTCGAAGTCGTTGTAGCTCTTGACGAGTCCGTGGAGTTTATATTGGACGATGTACACATGATTGCCGGAACTGCCAACGCCCCAGCATAGTTCTTTGCCCTCATACGTCTCGTTGATGCCGCAGCGGAAGGCTTTCTCGGAGCGCGTGCGGTCCACATTCCACGCACCTTCGTTGGTGTAGTACGTGGAATCCTCCCTCACGCTGAAATCCGTCACGTCCATGTCGCCGAGGTTGTACATCTTGATGTAGCACTCGGTACCTTCATCGCCGATGTACATATAGCGATGCTCATAGACGTCGGCGGAGCCGTCGCGATGGAGATAAACACCAATGTAGAGGCTGTCCAGAGAGTGTTGGGCGATGGCACTCGGAAGCACCACCATGACAGCCAACAGGGTGAACAGTAGGCGTTTCATAATGAATGAAATGGGCGTGTGGGATTATCGGGGAGCTACGTTAGAGAGACCCGTGGTAGCATTCTGACCAGGGAAGAGGTTGGGCGCGTCGCGCTTCTGTTCGTTGTCGATCTTGATGTACTCCATGACATCGAAGTGGAGCATGTTGGCGATGATGCTGGAGGGCAGCTGGCGCACATAGCGGTTGAGCTTCGTGGCGCTGTCGTTATAGACCATACGGCTCATGCGAACCTTGTCCTCATAGCCATTGATGCTGTCCATCAGCTTTATGTACTCGGGATGAGATTTGAAGTCGGGATAGGCCTCGGTGACGACCATGAGTCGGTTCATCACGTCTGCAAATCCGCTCTGCGAAGCGTTGACGTCGGCTGCAGTCTTGACGCCTGACGGGCGGCGTGCCTCGATGGCTTTGATGATGGTCTCGCTCTCCATGCCGGCAATTTCACGGGCGGCACCTGCGAGATTGAGCAAGGCATCCCAACGGGAGTTGAGCTGTACCTCAATCTGGCTGAGGGCGTTCTTGCAGAGCTCTTCGAGCTTCACGAGTTCACGTTGGGTGGAAATCACCCACATCACGATGATGAAGGCCACTACGGCCACAATAATTAAAGTAATCATAGTCTGTTGTTTTTGAGGTTATGTGTTGATGGTTCTTATTATTCTGAATTGATGAACCTGATGCCGTCAATTTTGGAAAGGCGGTCTCTGAGGCGAGGCATCAGCGAAGCGCGGATGGAGAGGGTCATCAGGCAGTCGCCGTCGAAGGACTGCGAGACGAGGGTAGGGGATTCCTCCTTAACGATGCGCATGACGCTGTTCATCAGGGGGTATTCGAAAGCTATGGTGATTTGTTCATCCACCGTTTCCTCGATAATCGTGGCAGCTGCGATGGCTTCGGCGGCAGCTGCTTTGTAAGCTTGTATGAGTCCGCTGGTGCCGAGCTTGACACCTCCAAAATAACGGACGACAATGATGAGGATGTTGGTTAGTTCGTTGGAGTTGATCTGCCCGAGGATGGGTTTGCCTGCCGTGCCGCTAGGTTCGCCGTTGTCGTTGGCGCGGAACACAAGTCGTTCGTGACCGAGCATATAGGCGTAGCAGGCATGGCGGGCATCGTAGTATTTCTTCTGGTATTCCTCGACTAAGGCCTTCACCTCTTCCACCGTAGAAACAGGAAAAGCGAAAGCAAGAAACTTGCTTCGCTTCTCCGTAATTTGACCCGATGAGGGAGAGGATATGGTCCTGAAGATATCAGTCATGAGAGTTTGTGTATCACCAGTCCGCTTCTGAGCTTCGGCTCAAACCATGTTGCCTTGGGCGGCATAATCTTGCCGCTGTCAGCGATATCCATGATTTGCTGCATTGATACGGGATAGAGTGCCAAGGCAGCGCGCATCTCGCCGCTATCGACACGTCGTTTCAACTCGCCTAAACCACGCAGACCACCCACGAAGTCGATGCGCTGCGAGGAACGCAGGTCGCCGAGCTGCAGGATGTCCTGAAGGATGAGGCGGCTGGAGATATCCACATCGAGCACACCAATGGGGTCGTTGTTGTCGTAGGTCCCGTCCTTGGCTGTGAGCGCGAACCAATGGCCGTCCAGATAGAGCGAGAACTCATGCAACTTGGCTGGCTTGTAGATGTTCGCACCTTTGTCCTCGACCGTAAAGTTCTTACGCACAGCGTCTAAGAACTGTTCGCTCGACAAACCGTTCAAGTCCTTAAGGACGCGGTTGTAGTCGAGGATGGTGAGCTGTGAGGCTTGGAAAGCAACCGCCATGAAGTAGTTGTACTCCTCATCGCCGCGGTGGTTGGGATTCTGCTTGGCCTTCTCAGCGCCTACGAGGGCAGCGGCAGCGGAGCGATGATGACCGTCGGCGATGTAGAGCGACGGCATCTTGCGGAATTCCTCCGTGACGGTCTGGATGTCATCGGCATCGCTGATGACCCAGAACTGATGGCGGAAACCGTCGACGGGGGCGATGAAGTCGTACTCGGGTTCAGTGGCGGCATAACGCTTCAGCAGGGCGTCGAGCACGGCGTTGTCGGGGTAGGCGAAGAAGACTGGCTCCACATTGGCGTTGTTCACGCGGACGTGCTTCATGCGATCCTCTTCCTTGTCGCGACGCGTCAGCTCGTGCTTCTTAATCGTGCCGTTCATGTAGTCCTCGACATAAGCGCCGATGACAAGGCCGTACTGTGTCTTGCCGTTCATCGTTTGGGCGTAGATGTAGTAGTGTTCGTCCTTGTCCTGCACCAGCCAACCTTTGTCCTGGAACATCTGGAACTGGCGAGCAGCCTCCTCATAGACACGCGGATCATATTCGCTGGTGCCTACGGGGAAGTTGATCTCGGGCTTAATAATATGGTAGAGCGACTTCTCGTTATCGCCCGCTTCCGCACGAGCTTCCTCACTCTCGAGGACGTCGTATGGTCGGCTTTCGACCTGCTCTACGAGCTCTTTTGGAGGGCGTAAGCCACGGAATGGTTTGATCTTAGCCATTGTTATTCAATGTATAATGTATAATTGACAATGTATAATAAAGTACGTCGTACCGACGTTAAAAGATTTCAAAGCGTCAGCCAATTATACATTATCAATTATACATTTAAATCTATTTGTTTACCTGGAACTTCGTAATGCCCTCCTCAAGGAAACCGACGATCTGATGGGCTGCGGCGATGCCGGCGTTGATGTTGGCCTCGGCGGTCTGTGCACCCATCTTCTTGGGCGTGGTGAAGTAGCGTCCTTCGAACTTGGCGAAGTCGGCGTCAGCATCGGGCTTGATGTCCGTGACATATTTCAGGTCCTCGCGCTCGGCCAGCAAAGCCAGCAGTTCGGGCTCGTTGATGACCTCCTTGCGGGCGGTGTTGACGAGGATGCCACCCTTCGGGAGCTTGTTCACGAGTTCGCGGTTGATGCTCTGCTTTGTCTCTGCGGTGGCGGGGATGTGCAAGCTGACGATGTCGTTCTGTTCGAACAGCTCGGCTGCAGAGCCCACGGCCTTCACGCCGGCAGCTTCGATGACCTCGGCAGGGCAGTAGGCATCGTAGGCCGACACTTCCATGTCGAAGCCCTTAGCGATGCGTGCTACGTTACGTCCTACGGCTCCGAAGGCGAGGATGCCGAGGCGCTTGGCTTTCAGCTCGGTGCCGCTCGTGCCGTTGAAGAAGTTACGCTTGGCATAGACCAGCAGACCGAATACGAGCTCAGCTACGCTGTTGGCGTTCTGACCAGGGGTGTTCATGGCTACTACCTTGTGGGCGGTGGCTGCTTCTAGGTCGATGTTGTCGTATCCGGCGCCAGCACGGACGACAATCTTCAGCTGTTTGGCAGCGTCCAGAACTTCTGCGTCCACCTTATCGGAACGGATGATCATGGCATCCACGTCCTTGACGGCATCCAGAAGCTGTGCCTTCTCTGTGTATTTCTCCAAAAGGACGGTTTCATAGCCAGCGGCATCGAAAACCTCCTTAATGCCCTTCACGGCCACGCCGCTGAAGGGCTTTTCTGTTGCAATTAAAACTTTCATAAGAGGACCCCCTCCCCGCTCCCCCCTTAGGGGGAAAGTAGAATGTCTTTCTACTTGCGGCTATTGGGGATTTTCATTTAATGGTTTGACTTATATAATTACAATTTAATGCATCGCCTCGAACTCCTTCATGCAGGCTACGAGAGCATTGACGCCTTCAAGATCCATGGCATTGTAGCAGCTTGCGCGGAAACCACCGACGTCGCGGTGACCCTTCACGCCAACCATACCCTTGCTTGTAGCGAAGGCCATGAACTCATCCTGCAGCTCCTGATACTCGGGTTTGAGGACGAAAGTGATGTTCATGCGTGAGCGGCTGTCATCCTCGGCTGTACCGACGAAGAGTTTGTTGCGGTCGATCTCGCCATAGACGATTTCTGCACGCTCGATGGCTCGGCGTTCCATCTCCTTGACACCGCCTGCTGCCTTGATCCACTTGAGGTTCTGCAGGGCGCAGTAGATGGGCACCGTAGGAGGCGTGTTGAACATGCTGCCCTTGCTGATGTGCGTCTGATAGTTGAGCATCGTGGGAATCGGACGGCTCACCTTACCTACCAGGTCTTCCTTGATGATGACGAAGGTCACGCCGGCCATCGACAGGTTCTTCTGGGCACCGCCGTAGATCAGGCCGTACTTGCTCACGTCGATAGGACGGCTGAAGATGTCGGAGCTCATGTCAGCCACCATGGGCACGGGGCTGTCGAAGTCCTTCAGGATCTCAGTGCCGTAGATGGTATTGTTCGTGGTGATGTGGAAATAATCGGCATCCGTGGGAATCGTGAAATCCTTGGGGATGTAAGTGAAGTTCTTGTCCTTGCTGGAAGCTACTTCAACGACCTCGCCGAAGAGCTTGGCTTCCTTCTCTGCCTTGGTCGCCCACACACCCGTGTTCAGGTAAGCGGCTTTCTTTTCCAGGAGGTTATAGGGAACCATGCAGAACTGCAGGCTGGCACCGCCGCCCAGGAACAGTACGCTGTAACCCTCGGGGATGTCCAGCAACTCCTTGAACAGGGCTACTGCCTCATCGACGACAGGTTGGAAGTTCTTGGCACGATGGCTCATTTCCATGAGCGAGAGACCGCTGCCCTCGAAGTCGAGGCAGGCAGCAGCAGTGGCCTCCATCACCTCGCGGGGAAGCTTTGAAGGACCGGCATTGAAATTGTACTTCTTCATAATCTGTAAGTTTATGAGTTGATGAGTTTGTAAGATTATACGTTATTGTTTACATTTCTTGCCACAAAAATACGTCTTTTCTCGCATACAGCCAAATAAAATGAACATAAAAAGTGTAAAAGGCATGAAAGAGCTTGTGCTTTCTGCTTATAAAATGCTATATTTGCACCCGAAAAGCAATGTTAAACGCATAAATCATTATGAAACGAACCTCCCTCTTACTCCTTTTTGTCGCCATTTTTATTGTGAATGCCTTGGCGATAGATATTCCAGGAAAGCAAATCTATATCCCTTCGGATCTTCGTAATAATAACTTTGAGAGTGATACGGCGCAATGGAGCTACAGCCGTATGGCGCTGACGGAGAATTTCGTCATCTTCTGGCAGCGCGGCTTCGGTGCTGACCTGAAGAACCCTCCGCAGCTGGAAGGGCATCGCATGAGCGTCGATCTCGAGAACCTCAAGCAGAAGCTGGAGCGCTTCTATGCTTACTATCGCGATACGTTGCACTTCATCGGCGCAGACTCTAATGCCGACCGCTACCGTATGATGGTGATGATCAACTATTCGCTCGACGGCACGGCCTACGGAGGCGACTATGACGAGGTGATCGGCGCCTTCTGGGCTGCTCCCAACCGGCTTCAGGACCGTCCCCTCAACGCTGTGGCGCACGAGCTGGGGCATAGCTTCCAGATGCAGGTTCATTGCGACAAGAAGGCTAAAGTCGGGCGTGCCTCTAACGCTTATGACCAGTTTATCGACACGCAGGATGCCGAGCGTCCAGAGGAAGGACGATGGTTCGGAGGCGGCTTCTTCGAGATGACTTCGCAATGGATGCTCTGGCACGTTAATCCCAATTGGGTACGCGATGAGCTATACCATTGGACGGCCTACCAGCGCACACCACAAAAGGCTTACCTCCATTGGGAGAATGTCTATCATTCGCCCTACGTGCTCGAATGGTGGTCGCAGAACCACGGACTCGACATCATCGGCGACATCTACAAAACAGCCCATAACCCCGAAGATCCAGCCGATGCCTTCATGCGGCTGACGAAGATGAATGTCAATCAGTTCAATGACGACCTCTTTGAGGCCAACCGCCATACCGTTTTCCTTGATTTCAAACATGCTTTCGCACAAACGCGTCCTTATGCCGGCAAATGGCCGCAGCTGAATGTGTCCGGAGCTCCAGAGGAAGGCGGCTTCGATGCACGCCTGATGCCTACGCCGTCGCGCGGTGAACGCCTGACGGTTGATTTCAAGGGGGATATTCAACGGGATATCGACGGGTGGCGCTATGGCTTTGTGGCGCTGATGAGCGATGGCTCTTGCCGTTACAGCCCTATATATAAGGAATCGCGCGCGAAGATTTCCTTCACGGCTCCTCAGGATAAGGATGTCCTGGAACTCTACCTCGTAGTGATGGGTGCACCCTCGCAACGTCATACGGCCAAGAGAGGCGAGACCCTCTCGTTTCCCTATCATTTCACCACGACATCGTCACGCCAGTTGGTTTCTCCCAACGGTCGCCTGATTGCACAAATCGGGATGCAGGACGGGCAGGTGTGCTATGCGCTTAGCGTGGATGGCAAATGCATTGTCGAAAAGGGTCTTGCAGCCATGAACGTGAACGGAAAGACAGAGAAGCCCTCTTTGCGTCTGTTGCGTCGCGAGACCCGGCAGGAGCACATCGATGCGTTCGCCTATCGTCAGAATGCTTTTGATGTGACCTACAACCTGGAGCGCTACCGTTTGACATCGGCGTTGGATATGGAGTTTCGTGTGTATGACGATGGCTTAGCTTATCGTTTCGTTCAGACGAACAGGAAACCGCTCGTTGTTGACAATGAAACCTTTGCGATAACTCCCGTTGGCGATCCTAAGACCTATGCGGCTTACTCCACGAAGCCCGAGAAGCCCGAGGCGATGGCTTTCCAGAACATCTATACCGTTGACGCGCTTTCGCATCATCCTGCGGAATGGGCTTTCCTGCCCGTAACCTTCGACTTCGGCGCTCAATCTGGCGTTAAGCTCACCCTTTTAGAGGCTGACCTTGAAGCCTATCCTGGCATGTTCGTCTCTCCGCAGGAAGGCCGTGTGGAAGGCCGCTTTGCGCATTATCCCAAGCGGATGGATTACTATCGTTATCGCGGGATGAGCTATGTGGCCGAGACGGAGGCTTTCATCGCCAAGACCCAGGGGCAACGCACGTTCCCCTGGCGCGTGCTCTGCGTCACGACAGACGATTGCCAGATGCCCACCTCCAATCTCGTCTATGCTCTGTCAGCCCCCAATCGCATTGGTGATACCGCCTGGATCCATGGCGGCAAGAGCGCGTGGGATTGGTGGCATGACTGGAACCTTAAGGGTGTTCCCTTTAAGGCGGGTATCAACATGGATACCTATAAGTACTACATCGATTTTGCCGCGAAGTACGGTCTGCAATATGCTATTCTCGACGAAGGATGGTACGACTCCAACAAGGGCGAGATCATGCAGAGCATACCTGACATCAATGTCCAGGAACTGGTGGACTATGGCCGTCAGAAAGGCGTAGGCATCATCTTGTGGACGGTGTTCAACGTGCTGGACGAACATCTTGAGGAGGCGTGCGAGAAATATGCCAAGATGGGCGTCAAGGGGTTTAAAGTGGACTTCCTCGACCGCGACGACCAGACGGCTGTGGAGATGGCCTATCGCATCGCTGAGGCTTGCGCACGCCACCACCTCATGCTCGATTACCACGGTTTCTGGAAACCCACGGGCATGAATCGCACCTATCCCAACGTCGTCAACTTCGAGAGCGTGTTTGGCATGGAAGAGGTGAAATGGAATGCCGATAAGAAGGATATGCCATTGTATGATGTCACCTTCCCCTTCATCCGAGGCATGTGCGGCCCTGTTGATTTCACGCCGGGCGCCATGCGCAATGCTTCGCTGAAGGATTTTCGGGATGTTTATGACCACCCCATGTCCATGGGCACACGTTGTCATCAGCTGGCCCATTACGTCGTCCATGATTCTCCGCTCACCATGCTCGCTGATGCTGCCACGAGCTACGAGGCAGAGCCTGACTACACCCGTTTCCTGGCGTCAATTCCCAATGAGGTCGATGAGACGCGTGTCATTGCCGGAAAGCTCGGCGAATATATCGTCGTGGCCCGCCGCAGCCAAGGGGGGTGGTGGATTGGCGCTCAGACCAATTGGAATGCCCGCGACCTCGAGCTTAACCTTGTCGAGGCGCTCGGCCTGGATAGGGCTTCGGCATGGAAGGCGGTTGTCTATGCCGACGGGCCAAATGCCGAGAAGAATGCGGAGGACTATCAGGTCAGCGTGGTCGATGAGTGGAAAGCGTTGCAGTCGATGAAGCTGCATCTGGCCAGCGGCGGCGGATGCGTGATCCATCTCCAAGGCAAATGAATAGTAATCAATACATAATAGAAGATATGTCAAGAAAGAGGAAACCACTGCCTTTGTTGGAAGGTATTACGATAGAGGCTGTTGCAGCTGAAGGCAAGGCTTTGGCGCGTGTGAATGATCTCGTGGTGTTTGTGCCTTTCGTCATCCCCGGTGATGTCGTTGACCTACAGGTGACGAAGAAGAAGCATAGCTACGCTGAGGCCGAAGTGGTCAGGATGATCACCCCGTCGAAGGATCGCATCGCACCGTTTTGTCCCCATTTCGGCGTCTGCGGAGGGTGTAAGTGGCAAATGTTGCCCTACGAACTGCAGTTGCAGGCCAAACAGCAGCAGGTGATGGATGCGCTGACGCGCATTGGTAAGATTGCGCTGCCGGATTGTTCGCCTATCTTAGGTTCAAGGCAGACAACGGCCTATCGCAACAAACTGGAGTTCGGCTTTGCCAACAAGCGATGGCTGACGAAGGAGCAGATTCGTTCGGGTGAGTTGTTTGAGCGCCAGGAGAGCGTTGGCTACCATGCCAATGGCACGTTCGACAAGATCCTTCCTATCGAAGAATGTCACCTGATGGATCCCGTGAACGACCGTTTGCGCCTTGCCATCCGTGATTATGCTTATGCGCACGACCTGACGTTCTTTGATGCACGAGAACACACGGGTCTCCTTCGTGGCATGATGATCCGTCTGTCCAACACGGGCGAACTGATGCTCCTCCTCCAGTTCTGCATCTCCTCCGATGCAGAAGAGCGTCAGGCCATGGATCTGCTCACTCATCTCCGCGACACCTTCCCCGAGATCTCCTCCCTGCTCTATGTCAACAACCAGAAGTTCAATGACACCTTCGGCGATCTGCCGGTGCATGTGTTCTCGGGTTCCGACCACATCTTCCTGGAGATGGAAGGTCTTCGTTTCAAGGTTGGTGCCAAGAGCTTCTATCAGACCAACACCCAGCAGGCGTATGAGTTGTATAAGGTGGCCCGCGACTTCGCCGGAATCTCCGAAGGGCTTCCTCTGATCTACGACCTTTACACCGGCACGGGCACCATTGCCAATTTCGTGGCACGCCAGGCGCGTGAGGTGATAGGCATCGAGTATGTTCCCGAAGCTATTGAGGACGCGAAGGTCAACAGCGAGCTGAATGGCATCACGAACACTAAGTTCTATGCGGGTGACATGAAAGATATCCTCACGGAGGATTTCATCCGCGAACACGGACGCCCCGACATCATCATCACCGATCCGCCACGCGCCGGCATGCATGCTGATGTCATAAAGGTCATCCTGCACGCAGCCCCCGAACGTATCGTCTATGTCAGCTGTAATCCTGCTACGCAAGCGCGTGACCTTGCGCTGTTGGATACAGACTACAAGGTCACGCGTATTCAGCCCGTTGACATGTTCCCTCACACGCAGCATGTGGAGAACGTGGTGTTACTGGAGCGTCGGGTGGAGTAGTGCTTACTGCTATTCTGCCCCGAAAATCTCATCGATGCCTACGGCTTCAGGCGTCCCCTGGATGCTGTCGGCCAGCGCACGTGCAGCAGCGATGGAGTCGCGCCGAGCGCGTTCCTCTCGTTCTTTGGCTGCATTTCGTGCCTCAAAGGCTTCGGTGATATATTCTCCGGCTTCGTGGGCGGCAATATACTTGTCGTAAGCCGCGGTGGTTCCCGCCTTCTCTGCTTCGCGCCAGTCGAGCGAGTCTATCTTATGGTAGGCAATCTTGACGAACGGCGAATGGGGGTGCGATTGGATGAATCCGTTCAGCTCGGCTACGTTGTTGCTTTTGGCAACGGCCGACCACACGACATCTTCTTGTCGCAGTTCGTTGAGTTTGGCTCTCACCTCGTCGAGATGGTTGCTGTTCGGGTATCGGGCAATGAAATCCTCGAAGTTCAGCGGGTCGTTGCATTCGCGCAACAGCTCGAAGGCCTTTTCCTCGCTGTAGCGACGCTGCTGGAAATTGTCCCAGTAGAGGTAAGCTCCTAAGGCTACGATGACGATGATGAACAGCAGGAGATACCACGGCATCCCCTTCTTGGGAGGAACGGAGGGTCCGGCAGGAACTGAGCGGTAAGGCTCCTGACTCTCTTCTGCGAGTGTCGGGGGCTGGGAATCGTTGCTCGTAACAGCGTTCGTCGCGGTGACAATCGTCGTCGCAGTGTCAGACGGTTCGGCACCAGGCTCAAGAAGGATCTCGGCGGGCCTCTCAAAATGCGTCTGGCAATGTGGACATTGTGTTGCTTCCATCAACACGGTTCGTTGGCAGATGGGGCATCTCTTGACGTTACCTGCAATTTTCACACCACAATGTGGACACATCTCCGCTTTGGAAGACACCTCGTGACCACATTCAGGACATTTAATCAAGCTCATATTCTACTTGGATTTATGATCAATTTAATCAGACGTTGGAGCCATTATCGGCTTATTTGAGCACAAAGATACACGATTTTCTCGACTTAGAAGAAAAAAATCGAAAAAAAATTTGCCATGTCGCAAATAATACCTATCTTTGCAGCGCTTTTGAGACAAATGGGGCATTAGCTCATCTGGCTAGAGCGTTTGACTGGCAGTCAAGAGGTGGCGAGTTCGAGTCTCGCATGCTCCACAATCCGACAAAGGAACCCGCTGACATTCAGCGGGTTTCTTGTTTCTCTCACACAGAGGTTCCGTTGAGGTTCTGCTGTTAGGTTGTTTTTATCTTCTTAAGGCGGCTATGACCAGATCAAGTATATGGCATTCGTCATTTGCTACTGAAAACTATTTTGCAGCAAATCGCCGCAATTGTTCCTGACCTCATCGAGAGTCTCGCGGCGGCCCAATAAAACGATTTAAATAACGTGAAATCATGCGGAAACGGTTACTTTTCGCATGAATCACGTTGATCACCTGCGTGCCATCGCAAACCTCCTTTCTTTAACACTTGCAGGGCCTAATTAAAAAAAATGTTTGAATCATTTGGCTATATCAATTATTCTCTCTACTTTTGCACGCAAAATAACAAGCTCTTTTTTCACCTATTATATATATAATATGTCAAAACAACACGAAGAGACGCTGGAGTCTATCTTGGACTTGAATTCCAACAATGTGTGGAATGTCGATGAGAATGAGATTGTCACGCTTTGGGAAAATGAAATGAAGGAGGACAATTTCTCTTCTTGTGAGGAGAAATTGCTCAACATCATTCGTCTGGCTTACGAAGTCGTGCACTTCGACAACGGCGACGAACGCGAGAACGCCAAATATACGAATGGCGAATGGGCCACATTCCCACGTTCGGACATCAAGAAAGGCATCGTCGCTATCCGCAAGCGCAACATCACGCGTCTGACGGACTTGAGCTACGAGAACATCAAGCATATCACGGCGGCGACGCTGTTGGAACTGATCAGCCGCAATTTCGGCGGTGGATGGGACAGCATACCGTTGTCGGTTAAAGACATCATCGAGAGCGGTTTTGAGGTGACGACGACAACACTCCCGGCTTCGAGGCTCCACATGCCCGGCGGTTCCCTGGAGAAGAAGGTGAACGACGGATTCGAAGTGCTCGAAGTGGAAAAGGGCTCGTGGGTCGAAGCCATCTTCGCTAAGAAGAAAGCGCCTGCCACGAAGCTGCGACTGCTCTTTGAGAACGAATATGATGAGGATGGCAACCGTGTCGTGCGCGACGATGACGACGACGACGAACTCGACGACCGCGACGACGAGGATGAGGAGGACGAGGACGATGTTCAGCCCACGGAGGACGACGAGACGTTCTACTCCAGCTATGCTCCCGAGGCTGACGTTAAGGATGACGACGACGACACGGCCGGCCTGTCGGTCTTAGAGTGATGCGATGACGCTCACCATCGTACTCATCGTTGTCTATTTCCTGCTCTTGGCCGGCGTGTCGCGGCTGACGGGACGTCAGACGACCAACGATAACTTTTATAGCGGAAGGCGACGCTCACCGTGGTGGGCTGTCGCCTTCGGCATGTTGGGAGCATCGTTGAGCGGTGTCACCTTCGTCAGCGTGCCCGGAATGGTTCACACCTCGGACATGACGTATATGCAGATGTGCTTGGGCTTCATTCCGGGTTATGCGATGGTGGCTTTCGTACTGTTGCCTGTCTATTACCGCATGGGTGTGACTTCAATCTACACTTATCTGAACAACCGTTTCGGCATGACCGCCTATCGCACGGGTGCCTCTTTTTTCCTTTTGTCGAAGCTGTTGGGGGCTGCCGTCAGGCTGTACCTCGTCTGCCTCATCCTTCAGCGCATCGTTTTTGATGCCGTCGGTTGTCCGTTCTGGCTGACGGCGCTTGTCATCCTGCTGCTCATTTGGTTATATACCCATCGAGGGGGCATCGGCACCATCGTGTGGACCGACTGTCTGCAGACGATCGTCCTGCTGGTGGCTTTGCTGCTCATCATCTCAGCGCTGTTGCGTACGGAAGGGTTGAGCATCACCTCGGCCATCGGTCAGATTCGTGCGAGCAGCATGAGCCGTATCTTCGAGTTTGAAGATTGGTCCAGCCGTCAGTATTTCTGGAAGCAGTTTCTCAGCGGAGCCTTCATCGTTGTCGTCATGACAGGTCTCGACCAGGATATGATGCAGAAGAATCTAACCTGCCGCACGCTCCATGAATCGCAGAAGAACATGATGGTCAACGGTCTGCTGTATGTGCCCGTCAACCTGCTGTTCCTCAGCCTCGGCGTGCTGATGTATATGTTTGCCGCCCACCATGGCATAGCGCTTCCGGCATCGGGCGACGAGTTGATGCCGATGCTTTGTGCCGACGGCTACCTGGGTCAGGGCGCTTTGGCCTTCTTCACCTTAGGCATCGTGGCGGCCGCTTTGTCGAGTGCCGACAGTGCGCTGACGGCGTTGACGACGAGCGTCTGTGTGGATTTCTTCAATCGTCAGGACGATGAACGTCTGCGCCGCCGCGTGCACATCACCATGTGTTTCGTCGTGCTGGCCGTGATCCTGGCTTTCCATGCCGTGAACAGCACGAGCGTCATCGATGCCGTTTACACCATCGCATCGTTCACCTACGGACCGTTGCTCGGCCTGTTTGCCTTCGGTCTGTTTATGCCCGAGCGTTTCAAGCCTTCCGGCCGCGCCGTGCCGGTCGTGTGTGTGGCCGCTCCCGTTGCATGCTATCTCCTGTCGTTGCTCAGCGCAACGCTCTGGGGCTACCATTTCGGCTACGAGCTGCTCCTTCTTAACGGCTTCCTGACCTTCCTCGGCTGTTACCTGTTCCGTCGCAGGAATACTATTCCACGACCGTAGCTTTCTTCGTGGCTACGAGTTGCGCATGCTGTAGGGGCTCGTCAAAGGCTTCACGTGCTTTGGCAAAGATCTCTTCGACGCGGTCCACGGTTTTGCGGCGGAACTTGCCGCTGCGGGGCAGCAACTTGGTCTTAGCCTTGTTCAGGGCTTCCTTGTCGGATATCCACTCCTCAGCTTTGAAAGTGTCGCCGCCCTTGCCTTCTTGGTCAAAGCCATAGAGATAGCTGATCTTGGTGATGATCATCTTGACCTTGGCATCGGGTGTGCATTCAGCGCTGATGAGATAGCGGAAGAAGGTGTGGTCCCAGTTGAGGAAACGTTTCTTGAAGGTCATGATCTCTTCGACGTTGGCAACGATGGTGTTGTTCTCGTCCGAGAGGACGCGAGTGCGCAGGTCCTGACGACCGGCTTCGACGAGACTTTTGACATAGGCCTGCATGACGGGGTAGATCTGAGCCTGCGTCTTATCGGCGACGCTGAAGGTCTGGGTGAAGGTGACGATGCCATTGTGCTCAGGCACAGCACCTGCCAAATACTTTGAGTCGTCTTTCTGTGCCATTGCCACCAGAGGCACGGCCATCATAATCATTAATAGAATCTTTTTCATTTGTATGATATGTTGATTAATATTATTCAACTCGTCAACTTGTCAACTCGTCAACTCGTCAACTCATTCCTACTCATACCTAATGGCTTCAATCGGATCCAGCCTTGCGGCTTTCTGAGCAGGGAAGTAGCCGAAGCCGACGCCGATGGCTACGCAGACCGCGAAGCTGACGATGACGCTCCAGGCAGGGATGATGGCCGGGTAGCCGATGATGGCGTTGCAGCCCCATGTGAGCAGGGCTCCGAAGAGCACGCCGAGGACGCCGCCCGTGAGGCTGATGAGCACCGCTTCGATGAGGAACTGGTTGCTGATGTCGAGGCCTCGGGCGCCGACGCTCATGCGCAGACCTATTTCCTTGGTGCGCTCGGTGACGCTCACGAGCATGATATTCATGATGCCGATGCCGGCGACGAGCAACGAGAAGGCCGCTGCCACGACGAGGATGATGGTGATGGTGTCCATCGTCGAGGACATCGTTTCCATCCATTCCTGCTGCGAGCGGATGGTGAAGTTGTCCACGTCGCTGTCCTTCAGCTTATGGGTGCGACGGAGGATCTGAGTGAGGTCTTCGATGGCCTGGTCGCTAAGTTCTTCCGTCACGGCAGAGCAGAGGATACTGTTGTAGTGGGTCTGTGCCGCCAGGCGCTTCATCACCGTGGTATAGGGCGACACGATGACGTTGTCCTGGTCCATGCCCCAGTTGTTGTAGCCCTTGCCCTTAAACACGCCGATGATGCGTAGGGGTATGCTCTTGAAGCGAATCGTCTTGCCTACGGGATCCTGTCCGTTGGGAAAGAGTTCCTTGACGACAGTCTGCCCAACGACACACACCTTGGCGCTCTTCTTGACATCCTCCTCGGTGAAGAAGATGCCTTCCTCGATCTCCCACAGACGGATGCCCAGATAGTCGGGCGATTCGCCGTAGCAGGTCGAGGTGGTGTTGTTGGAGCCGAACACGGCCTGTCCGCTGGTGCTCACCTCGGGCGACACCTTGTTAACGTACTTCGCTTCGGCAAGGATGGTCTCGTAATCAATCTGTTTCAACGTCTGCATGGCCGAGGGGTCGAGACGTACGCCGCCTCGCATGTCTGCGCCGGGACGTATGGTGAGCATATTCGTGCCGTTCTTCTGTATCTCCTCGCGGATGCTCTGCTTGGAGCCCTGACCGATGGCCATCATGACGATGACGGCGCCGACACCGATGATGATGCCGAGCATGGAGAGAAACGAACGTCCTTTATTGCTGAGGATAGCTCTGAGAGCTACTTTGAGTAAGTTGGTGAAACTCATAAGGTCTTTAATCTTCTTGTACCGGCAGAGCTGCTAATGCTTCTGCGGCGCTGAGGATGTTGGGGTTATAGGTGTCTTCGCGTATCTTGCCGTCGCGCAGGATGATGTTGCGGCTCGAGTACTTGGCGATATCGGGGTTGTGGGTGACGAAGATGATGGTGCGTCCTTCGGCGTGCAGCTTCTGGAATAGCACGAGCACCTCGTAGCTGGTTCGCGTGTCGAGGTTACCCGTCGCTTCGTCGGCGAGGATCACGGCGGGGTTGTTGACCAGGGCACGGGCAATGGCGACGCGTTGCATCTGGCCGCCGGACATCTGATTGCTCTTGTGCTCCAGACGGTCGCCCAAGCCTACGGCTTTCAGCGCTTCAACGGCTGCCTCGCGGCGTTGCTTCGCGGAGTACTCCTTATTGTACATGAGTGGCAGCTCCACGTTCTCGACGGCTGTGGTCTTGGGCAGCAGGTTGTAGTTCTGGAACACGAAGCCGATCTTGCGGTTGCGCAGCCGGGCTCGCTGGCTGCGGCGCATCGTTCGCACACTGATGCCATCGAGGTAGTACTCGCCGCTCGTGGGGGTGTCCAGACAGCCGAGCTGGTTCAGCAGCGTCGATTTGCCGGAGCCCGAGGTACCCATGATAGTGACGAACTCACCCTCGTGGATCTCAAAACTCACGCCGCGCAGCGCCTTCACCGTCTCGTTGCCGACCTGGAAGTGGCGTCGCACGTTGTCGAGTTTGATGACGACTTTGGACCCACCCCCTTGCCCCTCCCTTTTAGGGAGGGGAGTAGAATCCTTGGTCGGCTTATTATTATCTTGGTTCATTTCAGACAGTTAAAAGATTATTCTTGAAGGTGACCGCTCCCTCCCTAAAGGGAGGGCGGGGGGTGGGTCTATTATTTCTTTTGTGTGGCGTTGGCACCGCCTTGGCGCTGCTGGTTGTTTCTGTTGCGCGGTCCCGGCATGAAGGGATTGCTCTTCTGCTGCGAAGCGTCCATCGTGGGCAGCTCCTCGAACACCATTTCCTCGAGCACCTCCGTGCCGGCGTTGACGCCACTGGTGATCTCGGTCAGCGTGCCGTTAGAGACGCCGAGTTCTACGGGCAGGGCTTTGAAGGTCTTACCCTCGCGTATCCACAGCTTAGTTCTGGCCTCGCAGGGCTCGATGGTCTCGTCTTCTGCAATCAATGCCTCGTTGGGAACAAAGCGCAGGGCCTTGGCCGACACCGTGAGCACGTCATTTTTCTCCAAAGTATAGATGGTGACGTTGGCGGTCAAGCCGGGTTTGAGCTTGAGGTCGGCATTGGGCGCGCTGATGACCACTTCGTACGTGACGACGTTGCTCTCCGTCGTAGCCTGCTGGCGCACTTGCGTCACCTGGCCTTGGAAGATGTCGTTGGGGAAGGCATCGACGGTGAATGTCACGCGCTGGCCGTCCTTCACCTCGCCTATGTCGGCCTCGTCGATGTCAGCAATGACGCGCATGTCCGTCAGGTCCTGGGCGATGGTGAAGAGGGTGGGGGTGGAGAAG
>Ga0247611_10001884_pt1 | contig 35934 bp, 37 predicted proteins | sample 177DNAGHGhighgp2_FD_192422 | JGI IMG/M metagenome (GOLD analysis project Ga0247611, IMG submission 192422) | Sheep rumen microbial communities from Palmerston North, Manawatu-Wanganui, New Zealand - 1770 DNA GHGhigh gp2 | ecosystem: Host-associated > Mammals > Digestive system > Stomach > Rumen... | reverse complement strand
GCCGTCACCTGTCTTCTTCATGCTGCTATTTCAGTTTATGCGCCCCGTAATTGATCTTGTTTTGTACCGACTTGGTTGCCGACTTCGGGTACTTCTCCTCTTTAAAATTATACCCGTTCCAGCCGTTATGCCAAAAGTTTTTCAATTCCTTGGTCGTATACATGAAGAAGTAGCTGTTGTACTTCTTTCTGGGCGTAGAATCACAGTGATACCACTCACCGTCTATATTGATGTAATTCCAGTAATGTCCGTGATAGATAAACGGCTCTCTCGTGATGATCATGTTCTCGATTCCCGCGGCGTCGAAAAGAGCCTTCGCGGTCATAGCGAAGTTATAGCAGTTGCCCTGTCTCTTAACGAGTCCGTCATAAGCGGCTCTCGTCCAGGATGAGTTGTCGGCCTTGGCTACGTAGTTGATGTTGTATCTTACCCACCATGTTATCTGGAGGGCCTTTTCCATGTCGCTCATGCCGGACTTGGTGATCTTGTTCAAGACCTTTTTAGCCTCTGTTTCCACCGTCGACGGATCGACATAAGTCTTCGGCTTTTTCGTGAGCGTGAGCTTAATGGTAACTTCGGTAGTGTTGCCGGAGAAGTCCTTGGCTCTGTAGACAACATCGTAAGTACCGGCTTCATTTAAGTTGACACCGCTTGTATCGATGTCAAGCGTAGGATTCGGATCAAGGTCATCCGTAACAGTTACGTCCGTTCTGTATCTTATAGAGTCACCGACAAATGCTTCGATATCCTTCGTGCCTTCGATAACCGGCGCAATGGAGTCCTTTGTTACCTGGAAAGGAACATCAACAATGGTCTCGTTGCCGGATGAATCCGTAACTGATGCTTTGGCAATGATGTTGCCGCCGCCGGAAATGTCAGGGACTTCCTTCCACTTTACCGTTACGTCGTTAAGGTCATAGACGTTCTTAACGCATTCTTCCACAGGCGGAATAGCATCAATAGAGAACATCTCGTGAGGTACGGCTTCTGCCGTAGGAGGTGTCGTATCAACGATCTCAAGAACGCACGGGAAATTGACGCCGTACATTCTGATATTAAATCTGATCGTCTGTGGGAGAACGTAATTTACCGTGGAAAAATCAAGATTGCAGGATACATATTCAGGGAACCTCGCATTGCCTGTAAGGAACATCGAGAGGTCTGCTGAAGATCCTGCTTCGATCGTATTCTGAGTAACGATGAGATCCGTATCCTCGTTAAATACCGTAATTGCCCATACTGCCGCACCGGCGATTAAGATCTCGAGCAAAAGCACTATGAGATAAGGCAGATACCTGTGCTTTCTCTGCTTGCGCTCACGTGATCTGCGGTGCTTTTTCTCAACAACTTCCTCTTCTTCATCGTCGTCAAATTCCTCAAATTCGGAATCTGCCTCAACGATGCCGTCTTCCTGAAGTTCGTCATACTGTTCCTCTTCCATCAAGGATTCGAGTTCTCTTCTTTTTTCACCCGGATTAGAAACATGACGGGGCATGGCAATGGTCTGGGGAACAGAACGCACTACCGGCATATTGGCATTCGGAGACTGGGCCGGACGATGCGGCACAGGCATCCTTGTATTAAGCTGCTGTGTCGATGTATGAAGAACAGGCATTGCCTGATTTACAGGTCTTGGCTGCTGAGGGATCTGAAGACGCTGAGGCACGGGCTGCATGACAGGCTGTGCATAGGGCTGCGCATCGCGGCGTAAGACTGCCTGATTCTGAGAAGAAGGTACCGGCTGTCTTGCGTTAACGGGCTGAGCCGGACGCTGATATGCGGGCTGCGGCTGTCTCTGAGGCATTGCCTGAACCGGACGCTGCTGAGGCATCTGCTGCCTCATATTCACAGGCTGTCCCTGTCTCTGGGGCATTGCCTGTGCCGGACGCTGATATGTGGGTCTTGTTACATTCGCAGGCCTGGGCATGCGCTGAGGCATAGCCTGGTTTCTTGCAAGACGGGCCTGTTCCTGCCTCTGCTGAGCCTGACGCTCAAGGGCAGCCTGATGCTCTACAGCCTTAACGACTGCAGAATCAGCTGATCTGACATTCGGATGTCTTTGTCCCCTGTTATCTGGCATTATTAAGCCCTCTTATCTCTCCGGATAATCCCCTGTGAAGCATGCGTCACAATATCTGAAACCGTCACCGCCAAGCATGTCGTCCAGATCCTTCGGCTCAAGATAGCCCAAAGAATCAGCGCCTATTATCTCACAGATCTCAGGGATCGTGTGCTGACAGGCAATGAGATAGTCTTCATCCGGAACATCCGTGCCGTAATAACAGGGATGCATAAACGGCGGTGAACTGATCCTTACGTGAACCTCTGTGGCTCCCGCATTTCTTAACATATTTACCTGGTTAGCGATCGTATTTCCTCTTACGATGGAATCGTCTATTATCACTACTCTCTTGCCGTTAACAACAGCAGAGATAGGGTTAAGCTTGATCTTAACCGCCTGTTTACGCTGTTCCTGTGATGGCTTGATGAATGTTCTTCCTACATAGGAATTCTTTACGAACCCCTTCTCATAAGTAATGCCCGACTCAGCCGCAAAACCTAATGCGGCATCGATTCCCGATTCGGGCACACCGATTACTATGTCGCACTCGCAAGGATGTTTTCTTGCAAGGATCCTGCCCGCTTCTCTTCTTGCCGCTGCAACAGAGATACCGTCAATTACAGAATCCGGTCTGGCGAAATAGATATACTCGAAAACACATTTCTTCATGGGACGCTTCAATCCGGAATCAACGGATCTGACTTCACCGTTCTCCGCGATGACGATCTCACCGGGTTCAATGTCTCTTATGAATCTCGCACCGACGGCTTCTAATGCGCATGTCTCGGAACAGAAGATGACCGCGTCATCCAATTTACCCATAACGAGAGGTTTTAAGCCGAAGGGATCTCTTGCCGCGATGAGCTTTCTGGGGCTCATGACAAGAAGAGCATATCCGCCTTTGATGATACCCATTACTTCCTTGACGGCTTCTTCAACCGAAGGATTAGAAGATCTCTTCTGTGCAATGAGATATGCGATGACCTCCGAATCGGTGGTCGTATGGAAGATTGCACCTCTGTCCTCAAGCTCTCTTTTAAGCTCGTTCGCATTGGTAAGATTTCCGTTATGTGCGATGGAAAGTGTTCCCTTTGAATACTGGGTAACGATAGGCTGTGCGTTCTCCGGAACGCTTCCGCCTGCTGTGGAATACCTTACGTGACCGATCGCGATATCGCCTTTGAGATTACTGATCTTGTCGCTGCTCAATACATCACTGACAAGTCCCATTCCCTTGACACACTCTATAGAGGCATCATCATTTGTAGCAATACCACAACTCTCCTGTCCCCTGTGCTGGAGACTGAAAAGTCCGTAATAAACATCACTGGCGGAGTACTTACTCCCGTGAATTCCGAATATTCCGCATTCTTCATGTATGGCCATGCATAGATTTTATCATCAGACTTGTATACAGATATGCGGTAAAATGTCTGTATTTTAGTGACATGTTCGTGTCTTTAGTTGGCTATAACAACAACGGAAATCATAAGATTGGTAGTAGAATATTACCGTTATGGAAAACCTGTTTGAGAACTGCAACCTGTGCCCGAGGCGCTGCGGCGCCGACAGAACCTCCGGCAAGACCGGATTCTGCAGAATGCCCGGATATCCCCTGGTCAATCTCATAAAGCTACACTATGGTGAAGAACCGGTAGTATCAGGAGACAAAGGAAGCGGCACCGTTTTCTTCGAAGGATGCAGCTTAGGCTGTATCTTCTGCCAGAATTATTCGATCTCAAGAGGTCCCACGGGCTTTGGCAAAAAGCTGGATCCCCAAAGCCTTTCTGATGCTTATCTCGATCTTCAGGAACAGGGCGCAAACAATATAAATCTCGTGACTCCGATGCATTTCGCGCCTGCCGTCGCCGAATCTGTCGCGATCGCCAGGTCATCCGGCCTGAATATCCCGGTGGCGGTAAACTGCTCCGGATATGACCTCGTCTCAACCCTCAGGCTTTTCGACGGTCTCGTGGACATCTACATGCCTGACATGAAGTACTTTTCATCCAAATTCTCTTCGGAATATTCGCACGCACCGGATTATTTCTCGGTAGCGGCAAGTGCAATAGACGAGATGGTAAGACAGACCGGAGATATCGTTATGGGCTCTGACGGCCTTCTTAAGAGAGGTGTTATCGTAAGGCACCTGATACTGCCGGGCGGGCTTTTCGACTCCAAGCACATAATAGATTATCTGACATCCAGATACGGAAATAAGATCTACATAAGCCTCATGAGCCAGTATACGCCGATGCCTTCCTGCACCGGAAAGCTTGCCGGCAGGCCTTCGAAAAGAACATGCGATACCTTAGCGGACTACCTCGCATCCAAGGGGCAGACAAACGCCTTTATCCAGGAATATGAATCATCCGGAAATGAAATGATCCCGGACTTCAATAGCTGAAGCCGGGATCTTTTCTTAAAGATTCTTTAAGCCGTTCAGAGGATCTCTTCGATCAAAGCCTCGAGCTTAGGCTGGGGAGTAAATCCCAGAGCCTCATTAACGATCTCGCCGTTTCTGAAGATCTTTATCGCAGGAATATTCTCGACATAATACTTCTCTGCATATTCGGTTGAGTCGTCCACATTATATTTGCAGACCTTAATCTTGCCTTCATACTTCTCCGCAACAGCCGAAACAACAGGTCCAAGCATCTTGCAGGGACCGCACCAGGGAGCCCAGAAATCAACAAGTACAGGAATGTCGCTTGCCAATACCTCTGTCTCGAAATTGTTGTCATCTAAGATAATCTCAGCCATAAATTCTCTCCTTTATTCATCATGTCTGCAGTCTTCATTACTGCACGGGTTGCCCTTTGCGTTACAGCACTCATGGCCTTCGCAAACTCTGTAATTGCCGCCTTCGATACACAATGTCTTTCCGTTGATCAGGGAATCGGCGATCTTGAATCTTGCCGTCTCATAGATCTCTGTCACTGTCGTTCTGGAGATGGCCATCTGCCGTGCGCACTCCTCGTGCGTCATTTTCTGATAATCCACGTGACGGATCACTTCATACTCTTCAATGGTTAAGACCTGAGCATCGATCTTATCCGCGCCCGTAGGCACAAATCTCGTGTATTTAGGCTCCTCACAAACTCTTCTGACTCTTACCGGCCTTGGCATTTTCAGCAACTCCTAATAAAAAGACATATGCCGTGAAAACGACATATGTCAATTATAGCATTCTATTCCGGGAAAATCGAATAGGTGAAACCTAAATCAGATCTCCTCGCCCAAAGACTCGAGATACTGGCCGTAATTTGTCTTGGACATGGAATGTGCGATCTCGATGAACTGTTCTTTCGCGATCCATCTGTTGTGCCATGCGATCTCTTCCAGGCATCCGATCATTCTTCCAGATCTCTGGGCTGCCCTGATAGAGCCTGCTGCTTCATAAAGGCTGTCCGGATTGCCTGCGTCGAACCAAGAAAACTCCTTGCCCAAAGGAATTACATTGAGCTGGCCCTGCCTCAGGTATTCCTCATTAACGGAAGTGATCTCGAGCTCGCCTCTTGCGGAAGGCTGGATCCTGCTTGCGATATCAACAACCTTGTTATCGTAGAAATAAAGGCCGGGAACGATGTAGTTTGACTTAGGATGTCTGGGCTTCTCTTCGATCGATACAGCCTTGCCGTCAGCGTCAAACTCTACAACGCCGAAAGCTCTGGGGTCTGCCACATAGTATCCGAAGATGACGGCACCCTCTTCATTCCTGCCGGCTGTTCTGAGCTTTCTTCTGAAGAAAGGACCGTAGAAGATATTGTCACCCAAAGCAAGGCAAACGGAATCTGTTCCGATAAAGTCCTTAGCGATGATGAAAGCGTCGGCGATACCTCTCTGAACCTTCTGTTCCATATACTTGATCGAGATACCGAGCTGTGAACCGTCACCCAAAAGGTCTACGAACGGCTTTGTGTCGTCCGGCGGAGTAATTACAAGGATATCCTTGATCCCGGCCTCCATGAGGACCGAAAGAGGATAGTAGATCATAGGCTTGTCGTAAACAGGAAGTAACGGCTTGCAAACAGGCTTTGTAATAGGATAAAGACGTGTGCCCTTGCCTGCCGCTAAAATGATTCCTTTCATATTGCACCCCCAAGTTATTAAAAAACTGTTGATAATATAAATATACAATATTCCTGCGTTATGCGACAATATGAACATTGATATTTGGGGGTAAAGGTTAAGCATGCTCAGTTTCATTCTAGGCCATACGGACACGATCCACTGGTGGAATATAGCAGATTTCATTGTTGCGATCACGTTTGTTTACATACTCGTATGGGGCAGATCCAACAAACTTTTCAAGAAAAACGAATTCAATGAAGACTTCTTAAGTCTGGACACGATGAAGTCCTTAAGAGGCTTTGCAGCCATAGGCGTAATCCTCCACCACATTTCCCAGGAACCCGTATTCCAGCAGGAAGGGATCCTCTTGCCGTTCGTTAATGCAGGCGCTTATTTCGTAGCGATCTTCTTCTTCGCATCAGGTTACGGACTCCTGAAGAGCTTCGATTCAAAGCCCGGTTATCTTAAAGGCTTCATAAAGAAAAGGATCGTTAAGTCGATCATCATCCCCTACTATGTTGACATCCTGATCTACGGCGCACTTATAGCGCTCGTAAGACTTCCTATGGACAATGAACAGTGGGTCTTCAATCTCCTGGGCGTTACCATGATGAACCAGTTTGCATGGTTTCCCATAGTCCTCGCTATCCTTTATCTCCTGTTCTTCGTCACCTTCCGTCTGTTCAGCAACCGCAAGACATGCTTTAAGATCATCTTCGCATTCATAATCCTTATGGGAATAGGCACCATGATCGAAGGCCACTACGCATGGTGGACAGGTCCCGACAACTGGTGGTGCAGCGAATACTACTATATGAACGAAGCTACATGGTGGATGAAGGATAAGGTATTCTGGTTCCATGGCGAATGGTGGGTCAACTCCGCTCCCGCATTCCTGACAGGTCTTGTTTTCGCGAACTACGAGAAAAAGATCATCGACTTCTTCAAGGAAAACTACTGGAAGCGTTTCTTTATTCTCGTCATCATTACTGAAGTCTGCTTCGCTATATCCGACATCGGTCAGTCTAAGTTCGGCTACTGGACGGAATTCAATCTGAAGGGACCCGAGATCGGCAATAAGATCGCAACTTACTTCTGCCAGGTTCCGCTGTTCCTGATCCTGCCCGTTACGATCTTCATCTTCCTCATGAAGTATCACGTAAGCAACCCCATCAGCCGTTTCTTCGGCAAGTATTCGCTCCATACATATCTCATGAACCTTGCAGCCATTATGCTGCTCAGATTCCTTCAGTACAACGATGAAGGATCCCCCTTCTACATGGGAGACAGATACAACAACCTCTTCGCCTTTGCGATAGGCGTCATCCTCCTGACTGTTGCGTTAGGTGTCTGCGAATACAAGATAACTTCATGGGTACAGGAAAAGCTCTTCGGCAGTCCGAAGCCTGCAGCAGAGCCTGCCACGAGAGTCTCTCTGCTCGACAATGAAGACGATGCCTTCGCCAGAAAGATGTCGATGTTCAGGAAAGAGGATTTAGGGCTTGCCAAGGCCGAAGCCGTATCAGACTACGAGACGGTCGAGGAGACATCCTTAAGAGAAAAGCCGAAGAAAAAGAAGAAAAACAAGAAATAACTGATAACGCAAAGGGCTGTCTTCAAAGGCAGCCCTTGTTTTTGCACTGAGGCGAGTGTTCTTCAATGCCTTGTGTCTTTTTTACGCTCTTATACCGCAGGTTAAGAATTGTTGCTTCAAATGTTGCTCTTTGTGTCCGCTTAGAAGGCAACATAGAAGGCAACATTGGCATTGTTGCTCTCTATGTTGCTCTTTTTGTCCTCCCGGAAGGCAACAAATCCTTAACCACCGCATTTGCTATACGGTTAATCCGCTGAAGTCCAACTACTCCGGACAATTCATTCCATTTTGAGATACCATTTATTTTTTCATCTAAAGAGATGCAATTTGTCAGGTTTAATCGCATTTTCCGTAATGCGATAATAAACGCATTGTTATGAATCTTGGGAGAGGTGCATTATGAGTGAGTTTTTCAAAAGCCTGATCAGCATTCCGGACTTAGATCAGATCGTGCTCTATGCCTGTGTGATCCTTTTTATCTGGGGAGGAACCAACAAGTTCGGCAGAAAGGGTGAGTTCAACGATGATTTCACAAGCCTTGATGCGATGAAGTCACTTAGGGGCTTTGCTGCAATAGGCGTTTTGCTGCACCATATTTCCCAGGAAGAGCTCTTTCAGTCAAGAGGCATTCTGTCACCCTTCGTAAATGCAGGCGCATACTTCGTTGCGATCTTCTTTTTCTGCTCAGGCTACGGTCTCATCAAGAGCCTTGATACAAAGAAGGATTACCTCAAGGGCTTTGTCCGGAACAGGATCGTTAAGACCATCGTTCTGCCTTTCTATGTAAACGTTCTGGTCTACGGTATCCTTATGGCGGCAACGGGCGTCAAGCTCCCGAAAGAGCGCTGGATATTCAATTTCCTGGGCCTTACCATGATGAATGAATATGCCTGGTTCCCTATTGTCCTCGCTATCCTTTATCTCGTATTCTTCCTTTGCTTCCGCTTTATAAAGATCCGTCCGGTCTGCTTTGCGGTCATACTGGTCTTCATCATCGGATTAGGTATCGGTTTCTGCTACAACGGACATTTCGCCTGGTGGTACGGTGCCAAGAACTGGTGGGTCGACCCGGTCCTCTCCAAGAAAGCACTCTGGTGGCAGGCTCAGAAGGCACTCTGGTTCAGCGGTGAATGGTGGGTCAACTCGGCTCCCGCATTCTTCACCGGCCTTATCTTCGCCAACTTCGAAAAGCAGATCACTGCATTCTTTAAGAAACTCTATGTTCTCAAGCTCGCTGTGCTTTTTGTGATCACAGCGGTCTGCTTCAAGCTGTCCTCATTCGGTCAGATGAAGTTCCAGTACTGGACGGAATGGATGGGCAAAGGTCCCGGCATCGCAGAAAAGATGAAGACATATTTCTGCCAGGTGCCCTTGTTCCTGTTCCTTGGCCTTGCAGTCATTATCTTCATGATGAAATACCACGTAAGCAATCCGGTATCACGTTTCTTCGGCAAGTATTCGCTCCACACATACCTCATGAACCTCGCTGCCCTTACGGCATTCAGGTTCATGCTTAAGACCAATACACCGGCATTGGTCGGAAACGGCGTATTCCTGGGATATGCTCTCGCAGTCATAGCGGCATCCGTCCTGCTGGGCGTCGGCGAACAGAAACTCACGGAGCTTGTTCAGAAGCTCTTATTCAAAAAGAAGGAAGCCAAGGCTGCTAAGGCATAATAGCAACTGACAGTTTGGATATACGGGCGGCCGCGTTACTTATGACGCGGCCGTTTGTGTTTAAAGCCCAAACACGGCAGAACAAATAAAAAAGGCTATCTCATTGAGATAGCCCTAAAATCAGTGGAGCGGGATACGAGACTCGGACTCGCGACTTTCACCTTGGCAAGGTGACACTCTACCACTGAGTTAATCCCGCGTGCCTGATTATTATATGGTCGAGCCTTGTTTTTGTCAACAAGTTTTTTTCAATATAATAATCCGGTTTAAAAAGTGCCGCTTTTTCAGCTTTGTGAACCGATCCAGCTGAACACTCCCGTCTGGGTATCTACCAGTTTCTTACCCTCTGAATTCTTCAGATAGATGAGAACCTGGTATTCGCTTGAGTCATTGATCTCTTTGCAAAGGCCGATCTTAGCCTCAAAGCAGGAATCGTCATATGTGACTCCGTCATAATACTGCCTGGTAAGGCTCTTCTTGGACATTCTGACCGTCGGAATGCTGTAGCATCTTCCGGTATTGATATCCATGAGAACGACCTTTAACGGATCAGACGCCTTGGACTCGACGCCTCTTTCCAGCACCCAGCCCTTGACGGTTATATAGTCTTTGCCGCCGTCGGTCGATCTCTCGATGCTGTCGATCTTAAAATCTACGCCCTGATCTTGGGAGACGACCTTCATCCCGGAAGTTTTGAAAGCGACCGGTCTGCTGTTCCTGTAAGTAATGACGGCCAGCGCAGCAAGTGCTGCCAGGAAGACGATCTCAAGGGCAATCACAAGGTTCTTTATGTTCTTTTTCGCGAAAAGCTTACTGCTCATGCTTTTGCCCCCTTTCCGGACTTTTTGTCATTTACCTTCAGGTAAATACAAAGACCTGCAAAGGCTGCCCAGGAGACTATGGCAAGCGCGGCACCTGCCTTGAATCCGACAGTATGGTATGTAAATTCAACGGCGTGATGTCCTGAAGGGACCTTAAGGAGCATCATTCCGCAGGAATCGATAACGGGGGTCTTTTGTCCGTCAATGGTTACCGTCCAGCCCTTGTCGTTCGGAACGGAGAAATAGATCATCGTCTCTTTGCCGTAATCCGTTGTGCACTTAAAGCCATGATAGTCTCTGGAGAAATCGCTGACTGCGGTCTGCTGTGCGGTCCTGGCCATATCATCTACAGGGATGTTATAGTCGATGCTGCCGGTATCGATATGGGTCATGCAGGATGTCACGTTTGCTTCTTCGCCGGGCATGATGACTGCAGCATTCATCAGTGCGATGCCGCGCTTCTCAAACGGAAGCTTTGCAAGTTCATTTGCATACATATACTTGTCCATGGCAAAGCCTATCGGGAATGCCTCCTGCTCAGTCACATACAAAGTCTTGTTCTTGTAGTTTACGGTATCAACGATGTTCTCAGCACCGGCATCACCGGTTACCATGTATCTGCCGCCCAAAAGCTGACCCAGACCCGGAACATTGATCCTGCCCTGGCTGGAATTGTTGGTGTCAACCTCAAGGAGCATATTAAACTCATGCGCGGAGTTTTCGATGGTCGAACTAAAGCACCCTATACTGCTTCCGCCTCCGACCAATGCGAAGACATTATCTCTCGTATGGTATCTGTATTGGTCATTCAATGTCTTGAGATTAATGGAGGCTTCGTATTTCGAGATGTATTCGGATGTATCATCGTCCTTGTAATAGTAGAGCGTAAGGCCCGTCGTGAAGGCGCAGAAGACCATCGTCATTACGAGCACAACGCTGTACTTGAGTTTTCCTGTCCTGTGAAGGATATCAAGGATCACCGGTCCTGCAACCGCGATGATATAGAAATAAGTGAACCTGTCTTCATAAAATACGATCTGCTCTTTGTTGGCGCTCCAGTCCACATACTTGATCGCAAGGAAGAATACAGTCGTGGCAAGCACGTAGAGCATCAGGCCTTTGGACACGAAGTATTCCTTTGGTTCTTCCAGGACCTTCACCGTAGCAAGAGCCATTACGAGCACGAACATGTACCACCAGCGCTGGTACACGGCCGTAAAGAGCAGGAAGCCTGATGTCATGAACGGGAATATGGATACGGCAAAGAGGAATAACAGGAGCTTCTGGAGCCAGCTTCTGTCCTTGCCGATAAATGCGATAACAAGAGAGATGCCGAACAAAGGAAGGTAGCATGACGGCGAATCCCAGTTCTGGAAGATGACCGCACTGTTGGCGGGCATAACATCACCCGGAAGGAGCGTGCCCTTGATAAGGTGCAGAAGGGACTTTGAATCAAATACGAAATTCTTTAAGTATAGCGCCATCTCACTTCTGGAATTGCCCTTGATGTAAAGGGCGCTCGGGACAAAGATGGCTGCAGCCATGCCGACACCGAGGACACCGCAGATGATGCAGCTCAGCATTTTCTTCAACGTTTCCTTTACGGGCTCTTTCCAGTATCTGAAAAGGAAATAGATCACCATGAAGATTACTTCCTGGATAAAGAAGAAGTAATTGACGGTGCAGTTGATGAAGATCGCGAGGATAAAGAGCGGTCTCTTCTTTTTGTCGTCTATCGTCTCGACACCCCAGAGCAGAAGCGGGAAAAATGCAACTACATCGTGGAAGTGGAAGAACATGAGGTTCACTGCCTGGAAACCGGAGAATGCATAAAGGAGCGCACCTATGATGGCGAAGTTATCCTTCTTCCCCTCTTCTTTCTTAGTGAACAGACGCAGATAGATATATGCCGTTAAAGTCGCAACGGTGTATTTCAGGATATATAAAGGAGCTACCAGATAAGGGAAAGTTCCTTTGGGGAGAGCTAAGAATATCCAAAAGAACGGGCTTCCCAGATTATAGAAAGCAAATCCGTTCAACACTGATGAACCGAGATCGAGATTCCAGGTCCACTCGCCGCCGTTGCCGTAATGAACGGCATTCCACGCAGCTTGGGCAAAAGTCAGCTGCTGTGAATTAAAGTCATCACAGATCGTAAGGATCCCGCCGTTCCTGATGACAAAGATACAGAAAGTAAGACAAGCGGTAATAAAACCGATAATGGTGCATTTAAGCAGACCATTATTCTTCTTTAATTTCACTGAAGTATCCAAAGTTCCGATTATCTCCTGCTGAATGCTGTTTCTTATTTATTAAACAAAAAGATAATATCATACGACTTGGCATAATCAAGCAATCGTACTATTTGCACGGGAAAAGCCTTAATTTGCATAAAGCTTATGGGTGTCCGGAAGAGGATCTGCCTTTTACTGGTCGCTTATATCGCTGTCGAGCGCGACAACGATCTCATATTCAGGAAGTGCATTCTTAACATCATCAGTGATATGAGCTACAAGTCCTGCCCTGTCTTTCTCATCGAAATCAACGACGACGTCGAACGTGATCCTTTTATTCTCCTCATCGACATAGAAGCCGTGGATCTGCTTGATGTGCTTATGATCTACGACAAGCTTCTCGATCTCATCTCTCATATGCATAAGCTTCTCGTTAGAGGAGTTCCTGGAATAAAGACCTATCGCTGTGATAAAGATCCCGGTATCCTGATAGACCTTGGCAGTGATGCATCTTGTAAGCGCATCGATCTTATCGGCGGTCATAGTGTCATCGACTTCTATATGAAGCGAGCCGAGATATTTGTCAGGACCGTAATTGTGAAGGACAAGATCGTAAGCTCCGTATACTTCGTCAAAGGACAGCACGCTCTCTTTTACCTTCTTCGTGTATTCGGCTTCAACCCTGTGTCCGACCATGTCATCGACGGCTTCCTTTATGATCTCGAAGCCGGCTTTAAGGATAAACAATGAGATGATGACACTGACATAAGCCTCGATATTGAACTTGAATATCAAAAGGATTACCGCGGATATGAGGACTGCCGCGGAAAGTATTGCATCGAAAAGAGCATCCGTTCCGGATGAGATAAGAAGATCCGATTTGACTTTCTTTCCCTGCCCCTTAACAAATACTCCGAGAAAGATCTTAACCGCTATCGCAACAGAGATGACCGTAAGCGAGAGTGCACTGTGTTCTGCTTCAACAGGATAGATTATCTTCTGGACAGATTCCCAGAGAGCAGTAATACCTGCATAAAGGATCAATGCCGCAATGATCATCTGAGCCAGATATTCGACACGGCCGTGTCCCAAAGGATGCTTATAATCCGGCTTCTTTGAAGCTATCTTGGTGCCTATTATCGCTACCACGGAAGATAAGACGTCACTGAAGTTGTTGACGGCATCAAGTACCATCGCCGTCGAATGAACGGCAACGCCGATAAGGGCTTTGAAGGATGCAAGCAGGATATTTGCTATTATCCCTATGATCCCCGTCCTTACTATCGTTTTTTCTCTGCTGATCGTTTTAGTCTGCTCTGCCATGGCTTTTCCTGCTTCCAAAATTAAGCGGGTCCGCGCTGCAGCTTCTTATCTTAAGCCTTACACGGACCCGCAGATGTTCTTGATCGATTATGCGGGCTGGAAATTCTCCTTGCCTACACCGCAAACAGGGCATACCCAATCCTCAGGGATATCCTCGAACGCTGTGCCGGGTGCAATTCCGCTGTCGGGATCACCGATCTCGGGGTCATATTCGTATCCGCATAATGTGCAAACATACTTCTGCATAAATTTATCCTCCTTGGATTAGGTTATAAATTGATTTTACAGTTTTTTTGTCTGTATTCATACCAGTTTCAGGGTCTTATTTTCTTGCTCGCGAAAATATAAAACTTCTGCCTGAACGAGGAAAAAGAAAGATCCCTCTCCGTCCGTTACGCAGGAAAGGGATCTTTTATCCTGGAGCGGGTTACGAGGCTCGAACTCGCGACATTCAGCTTGGGAAGCTGACACTCTACCAACTGAGTTAAACCCGCAAAGGTCTTAAAACAAAGAAATCTTATCAGACCTATAAGTTGAAATCAAACACCGGAGCCATCTTTATCCTGTCATCTCCGGCAAACTTTATGAAGTCGTCTGCCATCTCGTGTCTGAAGTCTTCCGTGACGAACGGGATCCAGAACTGGGTATCCGAGAAGTTCGCCCATGTAAGCATATATGAAAGGCGCCTTCCGCCCTCTGTGGAGGTAACGGCATCAAGGAGTTCCGTAAACCAGTCCGGGATAGTATTATCCATTGGCGCCAGGCCCTCGAAATATCCGTTCTCGGTCTCAAGGGAGCGGTAGCCGATCTCAGTGAGCGCAATGATCTTGCCTCTCTCTTGTGAGATCTTGTAGACCACATCAATAGATGAGGACAGCTTATGGAAGAATCCGTCGCCCTTGTGAGGCTTGTCGTTATAGATGTCGAGGCCCATGATGTCAATATATTCGTCGCCGGGATATCTTGCCAGATACTCATCTTCACTGCTGATGAAGCCGTTGGGCGAATAGCAGACTGCCAGGTTGTCGACGCCCTTCTCGCCGAGGAGATAATCGACAGTATACCTGAACAGGTCAATAAACTCTTCATCTGTCATGAAGCTCTTGCCCCACCAGAACCAGTCGCCGTTGCACTCATGGAAGGGACGGAAGATCATGGGGATCTTCTCGCCTTCGACGTCTATGCACAGTGAAGCGAACTCGGCGATCATGTCGAGGAATCTTCTGTACTTGGCATTAAGGTCTCCGCCGGGCATTATCCTTCTGCCGCAGTCACCATCGGTGTAATTAGGTGAGTAATCGTAGAACTCATCGCCGCCCAAGGTAAAGTTCGGCATATGCGAAGACAATGTGATGATGAGGCCCTGGCGCCTTAAGTTCTTAACGACCGTAACGAGGTCTGTCATCTTGCCTTCGTAACCTAAAAAGCTGAGCGTATCGATGCCTGCAACCGCCGGATGGCTGCCCGTAAGGTTCTTGCAGTCAGATTCCGTGCCGTCCGTTGCATTTATGGACACACCTATGTGGCCGCAGTTCTGCTGGCCGAACATTATCTTGTCACTATCCGAGAAGTCTCTTAATATGCCCAAGAGACTCTCGAGCTTATCTGATCTTCTATATTTTGTCTTCATTTAATTCTTGCCCTGTTTCTTCTGAAAATCGCCGAACGGATCCTGGATATCCGAGATGTCGCCGCCCAGATGCTGGATCGCTGACATCATTTCGTAGAACAAGTCTCTCTCGATAGTCTTCTGGTTTCTGTTGATGTAATTCTTAAACATCGCCACAGCCCTGTCATCACCGTAATCAGCGAGACAGATGACCGCATAGATCTTATTTGTCATGTATCTGAATGCGTGTCTTAAGGTCTGGTAGATCTCTTCTGTCTTATGCTCTTTGCCGATCTCGGTGAGCATTATGACAACGTCTTCATAGGGACCTTCCAAGCCGTCTTCGACATTGCTCTCGAGTATGCTGATGAGGAACGGCTCTGATACTTCAGGGAATGCTTCGACATATCCTGCAATTGACTCAGCAACAAATTCACGTGTCTTGCCGTAGCTCAAATAACGGTCTAAAACTGCCTGGATGAAGCAGGGTTCCTTCATTACCGTAAGAACGTCAAAGCATGCTATCGCCTTCTGGAACTGCATCTCGAAAAGAACGTTCTCATCTGTCAGTTCCTCTTCTGTCCATGCGCATTCGCCGATTATCTTTCCGCAGTAATCCCTTACCATGTCGGCAGGCTCTGTTGCGATGCTTGCAACAAGGGACTGTGGCGCACCTCTGTCGAGATTAAGCGCAGCATATTCCAGTGCTTCAGTCTTCTCTTCAAAGCTAAGCTCGTCGAAGAGATCTCTCATCGACTTTCCGCCCAGTTTCTCATCAGGCTCATTCTCGAGCTTGGCCGTAGCCATGTCTGTCTCTTCTTTTGCCAGACGCTGGATATATTCTTCGTAAGTCGCATCGTCGACGCCTTCAGGCTTCTGGTCCAACTGGTCGCCGAACTCGTCTAACTTCTGCTCAAGGATCAAAGCACCGATCTCATCATATCTTTTAAGTAATTCTTTAATATCGTCTCTCATGTAAACCTCATCTTCCGGGTTAATCCTATTGATCTTATCCCGAATATTCTACTCTGATTATTTGTGTAAAAAAAGCGTCGCTTTGTAAGAAAAGCGACGCTTTGGAGGTACCACCCAGATTTGAACTGGGGATCAGGGTTTTGCAGACCCATGCCTTACCACTTGGCTATGGTACCATTGGTGACCCGTACGAGAGTTGAACTCGTTACTCCGCCGTGAAAGGGCGACGTCTTAGCCGGTTGACCAACGGGCCTTTTATGGTAGCGGCAGTGGGATTCGAACCTACGACCTGCCGGGTATGAACCGGACGCTCTGGCCAACTGAGCTATGCCGCCATAAAAGTTGCTTTGAAATTATAACCACGCATGGTTTCAAAGTCAATAGAAATAAGAAGAAAAGGAGTTATAGATTTTACTTATTTTCAGATATAACCGATTACTCCGGTTTATACACCGTGATAAAGCGATTATTGATCGTGCGAACGCTTCCGCATCGAAAGAGATTATTGGTCGTATGAGCGCTTCCCCATCGAAAGAGATTATTGGTCGTGCGAGCGCTTCCGCACAAGCGCAGCGCGGAGGACTTTAGCGAGCATGATCAATAATCTCTGTTATTCATTTTCCAGTTCTGCCACTCGACTTCCATTCTGTGACGTTCGGAAAGGAAGATCCTGTTGCTGAGATCTGCTGCTTTTCTGAAAGCTCTCTTCTCCAATTCCCTGGAGATGAGTATCCATCCGCTGATGACAACCGCAATACCAGCAAAAACGAAGACCGGTATAAGCCATCTGTATTCGTATGTGTTTACGGCAGTATAAGACCCGACAGTCGTTGAAGGCAAAGCGGATGGCACCATTTCCGTTTGGACAGAGTTATAAAATACCGTCGTCATGATCAGCATTATCACGAAAGAAATGATCATGACTATAATCGCCGCTTTATAGCGCCTTCTTGAGAACCTGAACAGCCACGGGATCTTTTCGAATGCTTCATTGAACAGAAAATTAAAATTCTTATCGTTCTCCATAGATCAATTATCCCCCAAACCTGACTTCCTTCCATGTTACCAGCATTTTGTGATGTTCATCAAGTAAGACCATCCCCGCAAGTCTTGACGCTTTCTTATATGCAGTGTTCTCGTAATACCTGCATATCACTAGCCAGCCGGCCGTCAATGCGAGTATCAGGAAGCAGACAAACGTAAGGGTGAGGTATATGTGGTCATAATAGATAAATCCGCCCTGGATCAGCACGGAATCATCGAGCGGAACATTGTTCGAGATCTCAATATATTGCGCGTGAAAATAAAGCCCTGAGATCAATGCGCCGGCCATTAAGATAAGCGCTGACACGAATCCTGCCTTAGTGCATCTGAATATCCCGGGGATCAGTCTGAGCTCCTCATAATATAGAAATTCAAATGTGTTTTCATCTGTTCTCATAATTGAATGATAACAAAACCGTTATTTGATTTCGAGTAAAAAACAGTAAAGAAAAAGGGTTGCCTTATTTAAGACAACCCTTTGAAAGTCAATTCTAAAGTGATCAAGAATTACTTGAGTTCGAGCTCAGCGCCGCAACCATCAAGCTTCTTCATGAGGTCATCAGCCTCATCCTTAGAAACGTTCTCCTTGAGGGCAACAGGTGCCTTCTCTACGAGTTCCTTTGCTTCCTTAAGGCCCATACCAAGAACATCCTTAACTGCCTTGATAACGCCCATCTTGGAATCGCCGAAGCTCTTGAGCATAACTGTGAACTCTGTCTGCTCTACAGCTGCTGCACCAGCACCAGCGCCAGCACCAGCGGATACTGCTACTGCTGCTGCGGATACGCCGAATTCCTCTTCAATAGCCTTCTCAAGATCGAAAAGCTCGATAACTGAGAGACCCTTAATTTCTTCAAGAATGCTTGTAACTTTCTCACTAGCCATTTTAAGTTTCCTCCTATGAAAATTTAGCTAATTACTCTGCGGGTGTTTCCGCGGGTGCTTCAGCTTCTGCTGCGGGAGCTTCTGCTTCAGCCTTTACTTCTTCTGCTGCGGGTGCTGCAACGGGTGCTGCTTCACCGCCTTCTTCCTGCTTCTTCTCTGCAACAGCCTTTACGAGCATAGCAAGCTTCGTGAAAGGGAAGAGCAAAGAATATGCAACCTGTGTCTGGAGTGTTGTCGGATCCGGTACCTGAGACAAAGCCATAACCTCATCAAGTGAAGCTACCTTGCCGTCGATGATTCCGCCCTTGATCTCCATGGGCTCGATGTCCTTGCTGTACTTAGCAAGAATCTTTGCAGGAGCGATGATATCGTTAGAATAACCTACTGCTGTAGGTCCCTTGAATACATCATCAAGTCCTTCAAAACCGAGCTCTGCGAAAACGCGTCTAAGAACAGTGTTCTTGATAACCTCGAACTTTACACCGTTCTTACGGAGCTCTGAACGCATCTCTGTGTCCTGAGCAACAGTAAGTCCGCGGGTAGCTACGAATACATATGTTGTAGCGCCCTTGAGCTCTGAAGTAAGATCTTCAACACGCTGCTGCTTAGCTGCCAGAATCTTTTCACTGGGCATATTGGTTTTTCCTCCTTGTTATATTTTCATTAAAAACCCCCCGGGTCACCTGACAGGGAAACCAAGGGGGACGAATTAATCCTAAATGAATTAAGTGTTCCTTCCTCGGCCGGCCGCCCGTTCAACGGACATTTCAGAGATCATATTGCAACGATCTCACCTGCTGTCTTTGGCAGGAAAGGTATTTAATTGTTAAGTGATCAGAATCAGGAGAACTTTGTAGCGTTAACCTTGATTCCGGGGCCCATTGTAGCTGCGAGTGAGCAGCTCTTGATGTACTGGCCCTTAGCTGCTGCCGGCTTAGCCTTGATGATAGCTTCCATCAATGCCTTAACGTTCTCTTCGATCTTCTCGGGACCGAAAGAAACCTTGCCGACGGGGCAGTGAATGATGTTGGACTTGTCGAGTCTGTACTCGATCTTACCGGCCTTAACTTCGTTAACAGCCTTTGTAACGTCCATTGTAACTGTGCCTGCCTTAGGGTTAGGCATCAATCCCTTAGGACCCAATACCTTACCTAATCTACCAAGCTTACCCATCATGTCAGGTGTAGCGATGATTACATCGAAGTCGAACCAGTTCTCTTTCTGGATCTTATCGATCATATCGTCATCACCAACGAACTCAGCGCCTGCTTCCTTAGCCTCATCAGCCTTAGGACCCTTAGCGAGTACCAAAACTCTCTTTGTACGGCCTGTACCGTGAGGAAGAACTACAGCACCTCTGACCTGCTGGTCAGCGTGTCTGGAGTCAACACCGAGTCTTACATGAAGCTCTACAGTCTCATCGAACTTAGCCTTACCTGTCTCGCAGACAAGCTTAGCTGCATCAGAAGGATCATAGAGTGTTGACTTATCAACGAGCTTTACGAGCTCAGCATATCTTTTACCTGTCTTCATGCTCTATTCTCCTTTCTTAGTCTTTCTTTACAACGATTCCCATGGAACGTGCTGTACCTGCAACCATTCTTGCGCAAGCTTCAACGTCTGCTGCATTAACGTCAGGCATCTTGATCTCAGCGATCTTCAAGCAATCTTCCCATGTAACTGTTGCAACCTTCTCTGTGTTAGGTCTGCCCGAAGCCTTCTCGATCTTTGCAGTCTTCTTAAGAAGAACCGGTACCGGCGGAGTCTTCGTGATGAACGTGAAAGAACGGTCTGCATATACTGTAATGATTACAGGAATGATGAGACCTGCGTCCTTAGCTGTTCTCTCGTTGAACTCTTTGACAAAGCCTGCGATATTAATACCGTGCTGTCCAAGAGCTGGTCCGACCGGCGGCGCGGGTGTTGCTTTGCCTGCAGGTATCTGAAGCTTTACATAACCTGTGACTTTTTTAGCCATTCTGGCCACCTCCCAAATAAATTTTTTATTATCAGAGACCTAACGGTCTTTAATAAACGTTAATTAAACTTTCCTTACCTTAATGAAGTCGAGCGTTACAGGTGTCTCACGGCCGAACATGGATACCGTAACAGTAACCTGCTGCTTCTCTTCATTGATGTCCTTAACGATAGCCTTGCTATCCTTGAAGGGTCCGTCTGTGATGATGATAAGATCGCCGATGCGATAATCAACTTCAACTGTTGACGGAATGATGAGACCCATCTTGACCAAGTCTTCTTCCGTCATCGGAGTGGGCTTGTTCGGGTCAGGTGCTACAAAGCCCGTAACACCGTTAGTATTACGGATCTTGTACCAGAGATCCTTATCAACCTTATCGTTGTTGCCGTAAACGAGCTTCAAGAAGATATAGTTGGGGAATCTCAGCTTCTCAACTTCCTTACGCTTGCCGTTCTTAGTCTCAACGACTACATCCGTCGGCAGATAGACCTCCTGGATAATGTTCTCCATATCCTGGGCCTTAGCATAATTCTCTATGGAAGTCTTAACTTTCTTCTCATATCCGCCGAAGGTATGAATTATATACCACTTGGCTTCATTATTATCCGGCATTTAAATACTCCTAAATCAAGCTCAGCCTTCTGCTGAAGACTCAGTCTCCGTTGCGCTCGCAGATGTCTCAGCAGCTGTTGTTGTCTCTGCTGCCTCTGTCGTTGTTGCTGTTGTCTCAACGATATCGTAGAAGCCTACCTTATCGAGGATCCAGCGGCCGCCGTTACCGATCAGTGTAAGGTAAACAGCGAAGAATACGATTACGAGCAAAACAACTGCCGCGGTCTTAGCAAGCTTCTCACCAGTAGGCCACGTAACGCGCTTCAGCTCAGCAAAAACGTCAGAGACCTTCTTGCCAAAGCGCTTGAAAATATTACCTTTGTTATCAGCCATCTTACGTACCTTTTAAGAATTACTTGGATTCCCTGTGAATTGTGTGCTTACGGCAGAAGGGGCAATACTTCTTGAGCTCTAATCTCTCTGTATTGTTCTTCTTGTTCTTGTATGTCTGATAGTTTCTCTGCTTGCACTCTGTGCATGCGAGAGTAAGCTTATCGCGAGCTCCGGCCTTTGCCATGGTACAAATACCTCCAAACGTAGTGTTTCAGGGCTTTTCAGGGTCCCCGAGCGCTAATTTCCGCGCAACTAAAAACAAGACCTGAACGGTCTAGCGCGAAGATTGTATCACAGACCGTGGGATAAAGTCAACGAAAATATTGATTTTTAGGGCAATTTAGCCCTTAGCTTCTGCGAGACCTCAATTCGGTCTCAACATCATCCAATGTGATGCCTCTGTCAGCCATGAGGACCAAAAGATGATATTCAAGATCCGCGATCTCCTGGATCGTTGCTTTTCTGTCTCTCTGGGAAGCTGCGATAACGACCTCTACTGCCTCTTCACCGAGCTTTTTCGAGATCTTATCCGTACCCTTGTCGAAAAGATAATTTGTATAAGAACCCTCTACGGGGTGTTCCTTACGGTCCTGAATTACGCTGTAAAGTTCTCTTAAGATATCCATCTGTTATTCCTCCTCGTTCACGGTAATGTCCCAGTTCTTAAGTTCTGTATAAAAACATGTCCTGTTGCCTGTATGGCAGGCAGCTCCCGTCTGGTCGATCTTATAAAGGAGCGTATCCCTGTCGCAGTCGATATAAGCTTCGATGACTTTCTGGACATGGCCTGAAGTCTCGCCCTTTTTCCAGAGGGTATCTCTAGACCTTGAGTAATAGTGCATGTAGCCTGTCTCACAGGTAAGGCAGAAGGCTTCCTCGTTCATGTAAGCCATCATGAGGACGTCGTTGTTCTCAAAATCCTGTGTAATGGCAGGTACAAGGCCGTCGGAATTCTTCTTCATCTTAGCCCACATATCATGTGGATCAAATCTCATATCGCTCATAAGACTCTCCTTACGGGGATCCCTTCACTTTCAAGATAATCCTTGAGTTCAGAGATCTTGATCTCGCCGAAGTGGAAAAGGCTTGCCGCGAGCACGGCATCAGCCTTGCCGATATTTACGGCATCGGCAAAGTCCTTCATGGAGCCTGCTCCGCCTGAAGCTATTACGGGCACTCCGACATTCTCGGAGATCATTGAAGTTATCTTGTTGTCGTAACCGGACTTTGTTCCGTCCTTGTCCATCGATGTTAAGAGGATCTCGCCTGCACCAAGGGATACGGCCTTCTTTGCCCATTCAAGGGCATCGATGCCTGTGGGCTTTGTGCCGCCTGCGATGACTACTTCGTAGCCTGAAGGAAATCCTTCCTCCCTGGCCTTTACGTCGATGGCGCATACGATGCACTGCGAACCGAACATATCGGAAGCTTCCTTGATGAAGCCCGGATTCTTAACAGCCGCGGAATTAAGGGATACCTTGTCTGCGCCTGCGTTAAGAAGTTCTCTTATATCTTCTACGGTCCTGATCCCGCCTCCGATCGTAAACGGAATGAAGATCTCATTTGCAACTCTTCTTGCCATCTCAACGGTCGTGCCTCTTGATTCGATGGTAGCCGTTATATCAAGGAAGACCAGCTCATCCGCGCCGGATGCATTATATGTCTTGGCGCATTCGACAGGATCTCCGGCATCTCTTAAGGATACGAAGTTAACGCCCTTGACGACTCTGCCGTCTTTGACGTCCAGGCACGGGATTATACGTTTTGTAAGCATCTTGCCAGGTCCACCTTTCCTTCGTATATTGCCTTGCCGATGATGACTCCGGCACAGCCTGATGTCTTTATGAGATCAACGTCCTCATCAGAACCGATCCCGCCGGAAGCAATTACATCCAGACCTGTCGCCTCGACCATTTCTTTTGTAGCCTCGACTGCAGGGCCGGTAAGCATGCCGTCTCTTGCGATATCGGTAAATACAACTGTCTTTGCGCCGATCTCCTTGCACTTGAGAGCAAAATCCACGGCCTTAAGCTCTGAATCCGAAGTCCATCCGTCTACGGAAACGAAGCCCGAATGAGCATCGATCCCTATAGCGACCTTGTCGCCGAAGCGCTCTATGGCTTTTCTCGTAAATTCAGGATCCTTAACGGCGGCAGTACCGAGTACTGCTCTTGATACGCCGTATTCTTCGATCCACTTGGCAAGAGTATCCATGTTGCGGATACCGCCGCCTGTATCGACCTTAAGACCGGTCTTTACGGAGATCTCTTTGATTATCTCGTGATTTTCCGGGACACCGCTTTTCGCAGCATCCAGATCAACGACATGGATCCATGTGGCGCCTGCTTCCTTGAACATGAATGCCTGGTCCAAAGGTGAATCATTGTAGATGGTTACGTCGTCGTATCTGCCCTGCTTGAGCCTTACGCATTTGCCGCCGATAAGATCGATCGCGGGTAATATGATCATGCTTTTGTCTCCGAAACGAATTTTCTAAGGATATTGAGGCCTGCCTCGCCGCTCTTCTCGGGATGGAACTGCATGCCGAAGATGTTGCCGCGCTCGAAAGATGCACAGTACTTGATGCCGTATTCAGTCTGGGCAGCGATATCAGCCGCATTATCAGGCTGGCAGTAATAAGAGTGAACAAAGTAGACGTAGTCGCCTTCGGTAAGGAGTCTTCCCTTTACGTCGACGAGCTGATTCCAGCCCATCTGGGGGACCTTAAGTCCGGTGTCGGGAAATCTTCTTACAAAACCGGGAATGATCCCAAGGCCCGATACGACGCCTTTTGTCTCTCTTCTCTCGAGGCTGTTCTCTTCTGAACCTTCGAGCATGAGCTGCATGCCGAGGCAGATGCCTAAGAAAGGCTTGCCTGAATTGGCAATCTCTATGAGAGGCATAACAAGATCGCGTGAGATCAGCTCGTCCATTGCAGGAGCAAAGCTGCCAACGCCGGGAAGGATCACGCCCGATGCGTCATAAAGATCGGAAGCATCAGAAGTTATGACACAGTCACTGCCGATATGCTTTAAAGCCTTCTCGACAGAACCCAGGTTGCCCATTCCGTAATCTACTATTGCTATCAAAGAATCAGATTTCCTTTCCTGTTATGCGTGAATAGCACTCGCGGTACTTTTCAGCAGTCTTGTCGATGATCTCCTGAGGGAGGTGCGGTGCGGGATAAGTCTTATCCCAGTCGAGTGTCTCGAGCCACTCTCTTAAGAACTGCTTGTCGAAGCTCTTCTGTGCGTGGCCGGGCTCATACTCTGCTGCATCCCAGAATCTTGAAGAGTCAGGTGTGAACATCTCATCGCATACTGTGAGGACGCCGTCGATCTTACCGAACTCGAACTTTGTATCGGCAAGGATAAGGCCCTTTGTGAGTGCGAACTCGGATACCTTCTTATAGAGAGCAAGTGATGCATCTCTTAATGCAGATGCGTCAGCCTCACCGATCAGGTCAACTAACTGCTCATATGTGATGTTGATGTCGTGACCCTCGTCAGCTTTGGTGGAAGGTGTGAACAAAGGCTCAGGGAGCTTGTCGCCCTGGAGCATGCCTTCAGGCATCTTGATGCCGCCGACTGTGCCGGACTTCTTGTATTCCTTAAGAGCAGAACCTTCGAGATAGCCTCTTACGATGCACTCTGCAGGAAGCATCTGTGCCTTCTTAACGAGCATGGATCTTCCCTGGAGTTCTTCCTTATATTTGTCAAAGCCCATAGGATACTTGGAAACATCGGTAGTGATTACATGGTTCGGGATGATGTCCTTTGTGAAATCGAACCAGAACTCGGAGATGGAAGAGAGAACTCTTCCCTTGTCAGGGATCAGCTCGTCGAAGATGACGTCGAAAGCGGAGATCCTGTCTGTTACGACAAGAAGAAGTGAATCGCCGAGATCGTAGATGTTCCTGACCTTGCCCTTTGAGAGCATCGGCTGATCGATAAAATCAGTATCCTTAATAAGCATTTATGTGTCCTCCAAAAATTATAATGCGCCTTTGGTCGAGATGACCTGACCTGCAAATCTCGGGTCTGTCTCCGTTGCTTCCCTCAAAGCCCTTGCCAACGCCTTGAACATAGCCTCTGCCTTGTGGTGATCGTTGGCACCATACGGGCATGCGATGTGCAGTGTGATCCCTGCATTGAAAGCGAAGCTCCTGAAGAACTCCTCGAAAAGCTGTGTATCCATCGTTCCGCAGAACTCATCTGCGAACTTGCAGTCGAAAACAAGAAATGCCCTGCCTGAGATATCAAGTGAGCATGTGCCCAGTGCCTCATCCATCGGGATGGAAGCCGAGCCGTAGCGTCTGATGCCGATCTTATCGCCCAATGCCTGGTTCAAAGCCTTGCCAAGGACAATGCCGACATCCTCTACAGAGTGATGAGCATCCACCTGAAGGTCGCCCTTGCAGGAGATATCCATGTCGATGCCTGAGTGCTTGGAAAGAGCCGTGAGCATGTGGTCGAAGAAACCGATACCTGTATCGATGTTGTTCTCGCCCTTGCCGTCAAGATTAATGGAAACCTTGATGTCAGTCTCTTTTGTCTGTCTTGCTATCTCAGCTGTTCTCGGCATTTTGGACCTCCTCTTTGATGGCTTTGATAAGCTCTGCCATCTCTTCATCAGTACCTATCGTTATTCTCAGATATTCGTTAAGCACGGGCTTATTGAAATATCTTACAAGTATACCTTTATTGCGGAGATTTTGATACAGTGTTCCGCAATCTACGGGCGGTTTTGCATACAGGAAATTTGCAGAAGAAGGCGGCATCGTAAAGCCTGATTCCTTAAGCTCTTTTGCAGCACGCTCCCTGGTGGCTATGATCTTCGCGCGCGTCTCATTGTAGTAATCAACATCAAGAAGCGCTGCCTCTGCAACAGTCTGCGCGAGGCGGTCAACGGGATAAGAGTTGAATGAATCCCTTGCTCTCTTAAGTCCTTCGATAAGCTCCTCCGAACCGACAGCGTATCCGAGCCTTATTCCCGCGAGGGAGAAAGCCTTTGACAGGGTCCTTATGACACAGATGTTATCGTACTTTCCGATAAGGGATACTGCCGATTCGTAGTTTTCTTCAAATGCGACATAAGCCTCATCGACGATAACGACCGAATCAGGGTTTGCAGCAGCGATTCTCTCGATATCGGATACCGCAATGGCTCTTGAAGTCGGCGCATTGGGGTTCGCGAAAACGATACCGCAGTTCGGTACTCCGATGTAATCGTCAGGATCAAGACGGAAGTCTTCCTTTAATGCTATCGTCTTTCTCCTGATATCGTAGAATTCGGAGAAGACCGGGTAAAAGCTGTAGCTGTAATCAGGCATGAGGACAGGAAGTCCTGTAAGTGCCTTCTTCTCGAAGAATGTCTGGAATGCGATCGCAAGGACTTCGTCAGATCCGTTGCCGCAGAAGATATTCTTTTCGCTGACGCCGTCGAACTTGGCGGCAGCCTTCATTACGATAGTCGAATTAGTATCAGGATAGAGCCTTAAGTCTGCAAGGTTGAATCTGTCCAAAGCTTCCTTGACCTTCGGTGAAGGCGGATAAGGATTCTCATTGGTGTTGAGCTTTATCACCTTCTGCCCCGGCTTCGGCTGCTCGCCTGCGACGTAAGGCTCTATGTCATTGATCAGTTTGTTCCAATATTTACTCAATTTATCAGTCCTCGAATCTGGCTCTGACTGCAGCAGCGTGACAGCCGAGACCCTCGCTGTCGGCAAATGCCGCTACGTCTTTATAAACATCCTTAAGCGTTTCCTCATTGTAGTTGATGACGCTCATCTTCTTATAGAAATCACCTGTGTTAAGAGGTGAGAAGAACCTTGCCGTTCCTGATGTGGGAAGCGTGTGGTTCGGTCCTGCGAAATAATCTCCCAGGGGCTCGGGTGAATAACTTCCGAGGAACATTGCACCGCAGTTCTTTATCTTGTTGGAGAGAAGCTCGGGGTTCTCTACGCAGAGTTCCAAGTGCTCGGGAGCGATCTCTTCGGAGAAGCTTACCGCCGTATCAATACTGTCGCATACGATGATGGCACAGTAATCCTCCATGGATTTAGCAAGGATATCTTTCCTCTCTGCCTTCTCGGAGCGCTTGTCAGCAAGCTCTAAGACCTTCTCTGCGAGTTCTCTTGAATCCGTAAGAACGATCGCGGATGCCATCTTGTCGTGTTCTGCCTGTGAGAGCATGTCTGCGGCAACGAAGTCCGGATTTGCAGTCTTGTCTGCAATGATCAGGATCTCGGAAGGACCTGCAAACATGTCTATGTCGACCTGTCCGTAAACAAGGCGCTTAGCCGTATTAACGTAGATGTTGCCCGGACCGCAGATCTTATCTACTCTCGGGACCGTCTCAGTACCGTAAGCCATTGCTGCGATAGCCTGTGAGCCGCCCATCCTGTAGATCTCCGTAGCGCCTGCGATTGAAGCTGCTGCGAGGATTACGGGTGCTATAGTTCCGTCTTTTCTGGGAGGTGTCGCAAAAACGATCCTCTCAACGCCTGCAACAGATGCAGGGATAACGTCCATCAATACCGTTGACGGCAAAGGTGCCGTACCGCCCGGAACATAAACTCCGGCAATGGAGATAGGTCTTACTCTGACGCCGATCTTGGCACCCTTGCCTACATCCATCATGAAGCCGTGTTCCTTCTGCTCCTCGTGGAATCTTCTGATATTGGAAGCGGCTTTCTTCATTACGGTAAGGAGCTCCGGGTCAAGTCCTGCGATCGCATCCTCGATTTCTTTGTCCGTAACTCTTAACTGCTCTGAAGTAAGCTTTACTCCGTCGAACTTCTCGGTATAAGCCAGAAGGGCCTTATCACCGTTTTCCCTGATGTTATCGATTACATCCTGAACCGTTGCGATGACGGGCTTTAAGTCCATCTTGCCTCTTACGCCCAGGCTCTGAACCGTTGCTTTAAGGTTCTCTTTTGTACCTTCAACTAATTTGCAGCGCATGTTATATCCCCCTTTACGCTTCTTCCTGTTCTTCTGCCAGGATCTTCTTCATCTTTGCGATCATCGGTTTGATCTCGTCTTCCTTCATCTTCATCGAGACTCTGTTGACCACGAGTCTCGCGCTGATATGGGCAACGGTCTCAAGCACGTCCAGACCGTTCTCATAAAGCGTTCTTCCGGATTCAACGATATCAACGATAACTTCCGCAAGACCTGTAAGAGGAGCAAGCTCGACAGAACCGTTGAGCTTGATTATCTCTACGCTCTCTCCCTTAACGCCCTCGAAATAACTCCTCGTGATATTCGGATATTTTGTTCCGACTCTTTTATTCGGGATCTCATCGAGCTTATCCTTAAGCTCTGCAGGACCTGCAACGCACATCCTGCACTTGCCGAGGCCGAGATCTAAAACTTCATAGAGCTGTCTTCCCTCTTCGAGCAATGTGTCCTTACCGACAACGCCGATATCGGCTGCGCCGTATTCGACGTAGGTAGGAACATCAGAAGGCTTCGAAAGGATGAATCTCAAACCTGCGTCCTTATCTTCAAGAATGAGCTTTCTGGACTTGTCCCTTGCTGCGGATACATCGTATCCTGCCTTTTCCATAAGATCCAATGTCTGGTCGGCAAGCCTGCCCTTGGGTAAAGCAATAGTAAGCATCAGGCATTACCTCCGTTCATAAACATAACTGTATCGATACCTTTTTCCTTCGCATAGTTCTCGAGAGCTTCCTCATCCATGCCTGTCGTATCTATGATGACGGCAGTGCCTTCCGCTCTTAAAGTTTCAGCCGTTACTGCAGCAGCTTCGAAGTCTCCTCCGACTATTACCGCAGCGCCCTTGGCAGGAGCGTACTTTTCCTGTCTCATGAGAGCCGTAATGGAAAGTGTAAGAGAGATCGAGAAGCCGACTGCTTCGATCTCCTTGCCGAATGACTTTGCGACATCGTCATATCTGCCGCCAGCGAGGATCGGGAAGCCGACCTCATATGTGTAGCCCTTAAATACCATGCCGGTATAGTAATCGCTGCTCTCGATAAGACCCAAGTCAACTGAGACATACTTAAGGAATCCGTATCTTCCCATGATGTCTAAGATCTCCTTAAGGTTGTTAAGAGCTTCCTTTGCACCTTCATCAGTGATCCTCGGAGCGATCTGTTCGATAGCATCATATGTTCCGCCGGCCTCTGTGAGCATCTGCAGTGTCTCTTTGTCTTCCTTGCTGATGTCGAGCTTCTCGAGTGTTACGGTATCTCTGTTTGCGATCGCTGTCTTGATCTTGGCCTGCTCTTCAACACCAATCCCGAGCTGCTTCATAAGTCCCTTATAGAACTTGACCTGGCCGATGGATACCTGAAGATCCGTAATTCCGATCTCTAAAGCAGACTTGATTGCGATAGCAAGGACTTCCGCATCTGACTTCGCGCCGCTTGCGCCCAAAAGCTCAATGCCGCCCTGGGTAAAGCCCGAGAGCTTGCCGCCGCCCTGTTTTCCTGCTCTGTACATATTCTCGATATAAGAATAACGTGCAGGCAGAGTCTCATTTCTTCCTGCACAGAATCTTACTGTAGGGATAGTTCCGTCGTAACGGTTGCAAAGAAGGCTTCCCTTGCTGTCAGTGAACTTAAAGAGGCTCTCTTCCGGAACGAATTCCTTGTAAACATCGAAATACTCGACTCCGGGAGTCTCGATCTCTTCATATCCGTTTAAGAGGAAGAGATTGCGGAGCTTACTCTCGAGCTCTCTTTTAAATCCGCATATGCCCGGAAACTGGTCATTAAAGCCGTCCGGTGTGTAATACTTATTTCCCATATAGTTTCTCCAATTCTATTATGCTCATATTTTACTTGTGTGACTTTGCAAGGGCAAATGACGATAGCGTGTCAATTTAGCCATTTCTTTAGTCGACTAAAGGATTATAATTGTGCATAAAACATATGTCAAGCATTTTCTTTATCCGAATAAAGAGCGCCTTATTTAATAACCTTTTCTGACTGTTTTATGCTGAAACTTATTTGTGGTATTTCTCGCCTTTGGAGATCTTGAACCCGCGGTAGAGCTGTTCTGCAAGAACGAGTCTCGTCATAAGATGGGTGAGCGTAATGTTGCCGAAGCATATCCTTCTGTCGGCGCGTGCGCGGACTTCAGGACTTATCCCGTTGCTTCCGCCTATCACGATCTTTAATGTGCCGCCGCCCTTTTCGATATCGGCAGTAAGGTATTGGGATAGCTTTTCCGAAGTAACATTCTCGCCGCCAAGATCCATTGCCCAGACTACTTCGCCTGGCTTGATATGCGACAGTATAAGCTCGCCTTCGCGCTTCAAAGCTTCATTTACGGGAACGGAATCCGGGCAGTCGGGAACCTCGATAAAGTCCAGGGTGGCAAATCTCGACAGTCTCTTCTTATATTCGTCGATACCGTCTTTGAGCCACTTGTCCTTAAGCTTTCCGGGGCATACCACGATTATCTTCATAAGACATAGCCCTCAGTCGGACAGTCCTTTTTCGCGATCCTGACTTCATAGTCGATGCCTTCGACAAAGCCTCTGTCGCTTAAGGAACTCACGAATGTATCCCTTGCAAGGAGCGGTGTATTGTTATGGGGCGACAAGTGCCCTAAGATGAACTTCTTTGTTCCGTTGTTTATGAAATATTCTGCCGTCTCTGCCGATTCGTGATTGCTTATGTGGCCGTGACCGCCTGAGATCCTCTTCTTCAGCGGCCATGGATAAGGTCCGTGCTCAAGCATATAAGGGTCGTAGTTGGATTCGAGCAGGATAACGTCGCATGCCCTGGCAAAGCCCTTCATGCCGTCATTTACTCTTCCAAGGTCGGTCATTACCGCAAAGGAAGCACCGGAATCGGGATTGATCACGCGGTAGCAAACTGAGCCCGGAACATCGTGAGGCGTGGGATAAGCCCTTACTTCAGGACCGTTTTCCAGATTCACTATGCCGTTTTCCTCGATCTCGTAAACAGGCGAATTAAGGCCGTCCAACACTGCCAGCGTAGCCCTGGTACCATAGATCGGTGTGTGATATTTTCTCGAAAAGACCGCGATTCCGCCAATATGGTCCGTATGCCTGTGCGTAAGGAAGACCGCGCTTATGTCGTCAGGATAGACACCGCTCTCGACAAGAGCTTTGGTCATCATCTTGCAGGACATTCCGCAGTCGACAAGGATATATGTGCCACGGGATTTGATAAGTGTCGCGTTGCCGCTGCTGGAAGAATAGAGTGGGACGATTCTGTCTGGTCCCGTCATGCTTCGGTATCCTCTTCGCCGTACTCGGGAGTATGGTTGACGCGGCAGATGGTAGCGCCGAGATTGGTCAGTTTCTGAACGATATGCTCATAACCTCTGTCGATCCTCTGCGCGTTCATGATATATGTCGTGCCGGAAGCCTCCAAAGCAGCGCAGACCAATGCTGCTCCTGCTCTGAGGTCTGTTGCCTCAACGGTCGCGCCTCTGAAGGAAGTCTTGCCGTTGACCCAGGCTATGCGTTCATAAACGTTGATGTTGGCACCCATTTTCGCGAGCTCCGGAACATACTGGAACCTGTTCTGCCAGACATTCTCATGCATACGGCTCTGGCCGTCGGCAGAACAGAGAAGTACTACAGTCTGAGGCTGCAGGTCCGTAGGGAATCCCGGATAAGGAGAAGTCTTGACACTTGTCGGATAGACTTCCTCGCTGTAGTCAGGTCTGTAAACTCTGATGGATTCGTCGCCTTCTTCGATTACATAACCCATCTCACGCATCTTTGCTGACAAAGGCTCCATATGCGTAGGAATGAGATTGTGTATCGTAACGTCGCCGTCTGTAACGGCTGCCGCGATCATGTATGTGCCTGCTTCGATCTGATCGGGAATGATGGAATATGTGAAGTTGCCCGGAAGGACCGGAACACCTGTGATCTTGATGATATCTGTACCTGCGCCCTTGATCCTCGCACCCATTGAGTTTAAGAAGTTTGCAACATCAACGATGTGGGGTTCCTTGGCTGCATTGATGATCTCGGTCTGGCCCTGTGCTTTGCATGCTGCGAGCATCGCGTTGATCGTCGCGCCTACGCTTACTATATCCAGATAGATCCTCGCACCATGCAACGGTTCTGCCTCGAGATTAACGATACCGCTGTTGATATCGGAAGGCCTTGCGCCTTTCGCACCCATGAGCTGGAAAGCCTTAAGGTGCAGGTCGATAGGACGCTGACCGAAGTTACAGCCTCCCGGAAGCCTTATCGATGCCTTGCCGCATCTGCCCAGAAGGGCTCCCATAAGATAATAAGAGGCACGGATCCTCGATACGAGCGGTCCTGATGCCTTGTATGTATTTATCGTAGTAGGGTCGATCTTATATGTGTGATTATCAATGGCATCGACGGTTGCGCCAAGTGATCTCAAGAGGTCAAACATGACATGAACGTCCAGGATATCCGGTACGTTCTCCAATGTGCAGACACCGTCTACCATAATGGAAGCAGCTATGACACCAAGAGCGGCATTCTTGCTGCCGCTGATATCAATATTGCCTTTGAGCGGAACTCCGCCCTTTATCTCATAAGCATAGGATTTCCCTACGCTTGTATCTGTTTGCTCCATCTATACTCCATCAAATCACTTGTGCGGATCTGACTCGTCAAGGATCTTCTTCAATGACGACTTAACCGCAACATCACTCTTATCCGACACCGGATCTGTTCGCTCATCCGTGTCTTTCGAAACAGCACGCTTACTATTATACCTTTTCTGAGCATCAATTGGGTGAATTACGCGTTTTTCGCGAGATTCACGATTTATTTGCGATACTGTCTTCCTTTGTTCGGCACTTATCTGAACAACAGGCTGTGTCAAGAGTTTCCTTGCTTCTTCTTTGGCCTGCAGTCTTGCTTCTTCTCTTGCAAGCGCCTCAGGATCTATTACCGGCTGTACCGGAGGCATCTCATTTACGACAGGCGAAGGCTCTGTCAGGGATGCCGGATGGATCTGTACCACTGGCTGAACGAGGGGTTCCTGCATGACTTGAGGCACCTGTTCATATGTGGCTTCCACTGCCTGCATTGCAGGAACTTCAGGGATTATCTTCTCAAGCGGCACCGTCAGCTGCTCTGCCATCGGAGGCATCACGGGATTTGCCTCAGGGACTTCACCTATCGTCGTCTCCCTGGCGCTCTCTGTCTCAAGACCCGTTACAGGTCCGTCAGCTTCGTCTTCAAAATCCTCTACATATAAGAGTTCTTCCTTAAGTTCTTCAAACCTGCTGTCTCCGAATGATGAGAGGAGCTTTGCGAGAGCCTTATCCCTTGCAGCCACTTCAGGCTCCGGAATTATCTCATACTCGTCTACAACACTTACCAGATCAGTGTACCCAAGAGATCTTACAGCCTCACACTCCTGAAGTCCCAGGAAATATGCGGCAGCTCTGTGGAGAGGCTTATCAGAAATTATGCCTGCCTTTGCGTCACTGTATACACCGTCGAAAACCGTCTTTCCCGTAGGAAGGCTCAGGATGAATGTGGCGCCCTGACCGTAAGTTGAAGTGACACTTATTACGCCGTCATGCATGTCGGCGATCTCTTTTGCTATGGCAAGTCCTATTCCTGAACCGCCGACTTCACGGTTGCCTGAGTTATCCACTCTGTAGAATCTCTCGAAAAGATGCTCGATGTCCTTAGCAGGTATTCCCCTTCCGTTATCGTCGACCTGTACTGCCACACGGTCATCGATTACCGAAATGCTTATATGTACCTGGTTAGGCACTGTCTTGCCTTCGAAATTAATATATTTGATAGCATTCGTAAGAAGATTGACTATTGTCCTTACGATAAGCTTGGAATTACCGTAGAGAAGCGGATAGACTCCGTCTTCAGGAAGCGTGAAAATGACATTATTCGCACCCGGATAATCCTGGATATTTGCATATGCCGCAGATACTGCGTCCCTGATATCGAAGATCTCCATACGGCTTGTATGCGAGCACTGCGACAGAACAAGGAAGTCATTTACGATATCCTGCATTCTGACTGTATTTTCTTCTATTCTTCCGCTCCATGTGATAAGTTCTTCCATCGAAGGACCGTTGCCGTCCTGGCAAGCTCTTCTTATTGAGAATACTGAACTCTTGATCGATGTAAGAGGAGTCTTAAGCTCGTGTGAAACGTTTGCCGCGAGATCCTTCTGGCGTCTCTCGTCATCCTTGATCTGGGTAATGTCATCAACTATTACTATCGTAAGCTCATCATTGCCGAAGAACTTCGAATCGGGCTGCGCCGGCCTTCTTATTATCTTGATCTCATATATCCTGCGGTTGTTGATGTAGTTGACTCTTATCAGGTTAACTCCGTTTTCGAGGCTCAGGATATAATTCGATTTAAGCTGGTTGCCGTTATCAAACGTCTCAAGGAAATTATTCAGAGTCTTGGGAAGTCCGCCCTTCAGGAAATCCGGAAGCCTGAAGATCGTCTCATTGCAGAACAGCGCACCCTTCGAATCGTAAACGGCAATGCCAAGACCAACCGTATCAAGTACGGCTTTCTGTATGATCTTATCGCGCTCGAGATTGTCCATGTCTCCCGATACTTTGGACCTGAGTGTCGTATTACCGATGAGATAGCCTAAAAGTATGCCGATAAGCATCAATATTAAAGCGAGGACCACGATAACAACCGGGTTCTGGAATGCCTGTTCTAATGCCGAGAAAGAAAATAGTTTACTCAAAACAAATCCCAATTACTGATCCAAATCGTTGGGGAAGAAATAACCGAAGCCTCTTCTGGTAAGGATATATTTGAAATTCTTCTGATCGGGTTCGATCTTCTGACGTGTACGCTTGATGGTTACATCGACCGTTCTCTCGTCACCTAAGAAATCGAACTTCCAAACCTGCTTCAAGAGCTCTGATCTGGAGCATACCCTGCCCATGTTCTGCTCAAGATACTGCAATAACTGGAATTCTCTGTTTGTGAGATCGCAGGATTCTTCATGCTTGAATGCCTGCATGACATCACCGTCAATGATGAGCTCACCGCCGCAATATTCGTGCCTGTTGCCCTCAGCACCATGAGACTTATTGCTGTACTCGGTGCGTCTGATCATGGCTCTGAGCTTCTCTACCAGGATCATCGGTTCATAGGGCTTGCTTACATAGTCATCCGCGCCGGCACGAAGAGCCTCTACCTGATACTGAGACAGATCGCCCTTACCGGTAAGGAACAATACGGGTGTCTTATAACCCTGATCTCTATAGTCCTTGATGAACTGCATTCCGGAATATCCGGGCATCATCCAGTCAAGGATAATGACATCCGGGCGCTCCAAGTCTGCGAGCTCAAATCCCTTCTTGCCGTCAGTGGCGGTAATAACGTTGAATTCAAAGGACTTGAGCATATCAGCCGTAGAATCAACAACCGCTCTATCATCATCAATGATCAGGATTTTTGCCATATTCACACCTCACATTAGGACTAGGAAATTCAATAGATACATTTGTATTTTACCAATAATCGATTTTATGTAAATTGTAATATTACATTTTTTTATCGGTTTTTTTACGGCAGCGAAATAATAGAAAAATCCAAAAGAAAAGTCCCTCCGCGTTTAGCGCGAAGGGACTTATATAATCCGGCAGCAATCTATCTTCCCGGGCCGTTGCCAGCCAAGTATTGTCGACGCCAGTGAGCTTAACTTCTGTGTTCGGAATGGGAACAGGTGTGGCCTCACCGCAATAACCACCGGAATGGTTGA
>Ga0247611_10001883_pt1 | contig 35941 bp, 53 predicted proteins | sample 177DNAGHGhighgp2_FD_192422 | JGI IMG/M metagenome (GOLD analysis project Ga0247611, IMG submission 192422) | Sheep rumen microbial communities from Palmerston North, Manawatu-Wanganui, New Zealand - 1770 DNA GHGhigh gp2 | ecosystem: Host-associated > Mammals > Digestive system > Stomach > Rumen... | reverse complement strand
ACTGATATCTCGTAGATACTCTCAGCGACTTCTGTGCCAGTTTTTTCTTGAGATACGGGAGTCCGTATTCCATTATTTTCACCTCTGATTTCTTTCAGCGCAGTTTTTTGAGCAGTGACGCGGTTGAAGTGCACGTTTACCTGTACAGGGGGTACCTCCCCCCTATGTCTGCCGCTCGTATATCGTTAATTCAACAGCCGAGCCGCTCCTATTGGAACGGCTCGGCTGTGTTATTAGGAAGTACATTTGCCCCTGACTTCTGTGGTGCGGAACTGCGGACGTGAACCGCGATACTTCTTGTACACGAAAATATCATATTCCGCATAAAGGGGAGAGTGGCGGTCGGAAGGGTGGAACCGACCGCTACAAAAGCAAAAAATGATGTGTAGAACAAAAGAAAGGAGACAACAATGAAAACCGTGGCGGAAATGCGGAGGCAACTGCGGAAGGATGTCGCGACCGCAGTATAAAGCCATGCCTCTTATTTCCGCCTGCTTTCATGCTCTTATCATATCACAAAAATTTTTCTATTTCACTATAATTTACTCTAATTTTTTCAGGAATTGAAATCTTTTTCAATCCTTCTGAGTGAAATTTAAAAATTGCTTGAGACGAATAACCCGTTTTTTCTTTGATTCCTTTAGCGATAAGCTCTCCTGTATCCTTATCATACTTACTTTTCCACGGCATATACAGTAGATAACGGTCTGTGAGCACCTCTTTTTGCATTTTATTTGAGAGTAAGCCGATAGTTCGCTCTATTTCAAAACGAGTATCGACAAGGAAGGCAATTATAGTATCCGTTTCTTCCTCGTAGCTACACACGTTAGCAATAGCCTCACCAAGTGCGTCATTGCTGTTATGTACACCGTTCCCCTCTGAATAATCAATACTTCTGCCGTAGAGACTGTCCCTGTGCTTTTTAGCCACTTCTTTCCGTCGCTGTACTGCTTTATCAACTTTGTACGCGAGCTCGAGATACTCTTTTGCTGTCACCTTACCACCTCCACGTAGTAAATATCCTGATTGAGTCCGCGCCGCTTGATGTATGCGAGTGCTTCAAGTCGGTCGCGAAACTCGAGTACCCGAAAGAGTGTCGTGTGTATGTAGGTGCCCGTCTGTGCGTTACGGATCCGGAAGTGAGCTCCGGGAGGGTCACTGAACATCTTCATCGTCCTTGTCCTCTCTTTCCGTTCTGCCTGCGCAGAAAGCGAAGCACATCGACAGGAAGGTCACGCACGCGCCGCAGAATGCTCCGGCGAAGAATATTGCAAAATTACTCATTCTTCACCCTCCTGTTCCATATGTCTCTTGCCTTTTCATACGTATCATAGGATTCTGTACGAATCAGGCACTCAGAGCAAAGAATCAGTTTCCGCGCTCCGTCGTAGTTCATCTGTGCCCTGCCGCCACAGAACGGGCATGGTTTCAGTTCTTTTTCAGCCATTAGTATTCACCTCGAAAAATCATATCTAACGCTATTTTCGCCATTGTTGTACATACACGCCGAAAGCAGATACGAGTACTATGATTGCATTTACAGCAATCGTAAAGAATTGTTTTCGCGAAATCCTCAACTGTTTTCATCGTCAGCCTTCCTCTGTCCGCACACCATTGTTGTACCACGTCAGCTCAAAGTCATCGGGAACATCTATCTCGAGGACGGTTGTGTATCCCTCGAAGCTGATACGCATATCCCAGTCAGGGAGGGACAGATCTTCGTCCTGCAAGCTGATACCGATATCCCAGGTGCCTGTGCCGTGTCTGTTGTACTGTCCAGTGATAACGAGTGCAGTTCCGTCAGCTTCGACGACACACTGAACGGGTTCCTCACTTGCCGCGTTATCAATGCTGTCGTTCGTCTCCGCGAACTCTCCGAACGTATCATCGCTATAGCCCATAAATTTAAGTGTTTTCATTTCCTTGCTCCTCCCTTATCCTCTGGATCTGCCTGTCAAGCTTCCGCAGTATCTCAGCATCGACCTTCTCGGCTCCGAGGTACAGCCGCATCTGACGACCCATAACGAGCACGTCTGCGACCTCGCTTATCAGATCGGATATCTTCTCGGCGTAGACCTCCGCGGAGCTGTCGGCAGCTCTCTCGACCTTGCAGACAGCCTTTATAGCTTCGGCGCACTCCTCGACGAATATCGCACGCTGCTGCCCGAAGGTGTAATTCGCGGTGATTAGCTCGAGCTTATCGTTCACGTTCTGCTGCTCTCTGAGTGTCCTGACCTCGATATCGTACTCGGATATCTGCCTGCACTCGTTCTCGTGCTTATCCCTAAGCTCAGCTATCTCCCTTCTCAGTCTCTTGATGTATGCCTCTATCTCAGGCTCGGTGAGCCATCTTCCGTCTATGTACATATTCTTTTCCTCCTTCGTTCTTTTCAGCGCTTTTTCAAACGCCTCTGATTCGTTGTAGGCGAGGTCTCTCGCCCAGCGTTCAGCTTCTGTCATCGTTTCTCTTCTCCCATTAGTATCTCAAATAAATCAGTGAGCGCAGGATCAACTTTCGTATACAAGTCGCCCTTTCCCTCGCAGACAGGACATACAGCCGGGACGTAGTGCTCGATCGTTCCACACTTCCAGCAGCGGTACCACTTTTCGTTGCCGTTCACCTTGCATAAATAAATCCGGATTTTCCACAAGCCGCCTCCTCAGAAATCGTTGATAACAAAGTCGTACTTGCTCGCGTCGAAGTCGCTCTTCTTGATTCCGTCCTTATCAAGCCACGATCGCAAGGTCGCTGCATAGTCCGAATACGGCCTGCCTTTGCTCTGGACGTAGTTGTCGACCTTCTGAATGTATGTCCTGATATTGTCCTCTCCGTAGTCCTGATTTAGTTTATTGATTTCATCATCAGACAAGAAAACATTCCCGTAGTCTCCTCGAGGGGTTCTTTCTTTAACCCTTTCTTTAAAATTTTCTTTCTTTTCTTTATAAGTAGGGTTGCCAATTTTGGCAATAGTAGTATTGCCATTTTCGGCAATAGTAGGGTTGCCAATTTTGGCAATAGTAGTATTGCCATTTTTGGCAACCGTTGCCATTTTTGGCAATAGCAAACTTGCACAATTATCAACAGCCCATTTTTCATAGTTTTTAACTATCGAAATTGTCTGCGGTTTCACTCCCTTGTTGGAATGAATCTCGATTATGTTCTTCGATGAGAGCCGTTTCAGTGCTCGAGAAATATGCTCGTTCCGCATTCCAATCGCAGTAGATATTTCAGAAAGAGAAATCTCTGAATACGTCCTGTTGAATCCGTAAGTCCTGCGGATAATATAAAGCAGTATCCGCATCTCGTTTCCCGATATATTGAGCCTGCATATCGCTTCAAGAAGCTCATTTGCTATCTTTGTATATCCGTTGCTAAGCTGCGGATTTGCCACAGTATCACCTCGCCTGATTCTGCGAAGGGACGGATACACCGCCCCTTACAGAAAGTATTCATCATTCTACGACTATCACTTCGCCTGCTTCGATAAGGTCAGCAAGTGCTGTTTTCAGGTAGTCCGCAACATTTCTGCGCGCCTGAAGCGTCCATGCACCGCCGTCAGCCTCATAGAGCGCGACGTATCCGCCCTCTGACAGACGCACAAGGAACTCACTCTCAGGCTGGTCGACCTCGTTGAATGTACGATAGGGCTTGAGCCTTACTATGGGGTTCACAACCTTGTTGTCCTTCATCGCTATACCCTTGCGAACGACTACCGTCTGCGTGAAGCCGTCGTCTGCGAGCATCGCACTGTTCTCCTCTGTGATAGTTCCGAGAAGCTGAACGAGATCCAGGAGTTGAGAAGTCTGCACGAATTTCGATTTCAGCGTTATCATCATCGTCTCATAGTCGAGCTTGCGGTTGAAAGGTATATCAATAAGTTCCGCACTAACTCTGTAAGGGATTTCACGCTGACGGTCGGTAAAGTTTATCGCTGAGTATACCGTTACTGATTCTTCGTCGTTTACGTCGATAAGGAGCGGACCGTTGAAGTTGTTATACTCTGCTTTGAGCGCATATATAAGTCCGTCAAGGGTATGGAATGTAAGTTCAGGAACCTTTGGCTCCTGAATGACGCGAAGCTGCTTGTCGGTGTATGTATATCCGTTTTTCTCGTGATAATTCGGAGCGCCGAGCTCCACGATCTTTTCAATTGCTGTTCTGTCCATTATCTCATACCTCCTGCAATTTTAAGAATTCTCGGTTCGCCCTGTGTTTCTCCGCTGAAGCTCTGCTGTCCCGGTATCTGCGGTGTCATCTCGACCGCCTGCACTTCGCCGGTAGTCGAGTCAGCACCTACGTAAAGTGTTGTCTGAATCGCGTTATTCGGAAGCAGCTTGCTCTTCGCAGTTGCTGTGATGACTACCGTCGAGCGGTCTGCACTCGGCGCAAAGTCCACCACCAGATTGAGCTGACGCTTTTTCTTCGCGTCGGTATTCGGGTCGAGGATATTATCGACTATCTTCCCGACCTCCATGTTGACCTGTTCCATGATGGCACCCTGCGCCATCTCGAGTATGCTTGATGTTTCGACCATTGTTTTTTCCTCCTTGTTATTTATGTCAGAACGGCATATCATCTTCGCTGAGAAGTTCCTCGTACTCTCCGAGGTCACCGTATGACATTTCCGTATTTTCGGGTGCAGACTGCTGCGGAACAGTCTGCTGCTTCGGCTGCTGGTAGGTCTGACCTCCGCCGCCGTTTTCATTCTTTCCGCCGACGAACTCGACATTGTCGACGAATACATCAGTTGTATAATGCGTTACATCGGGGTGATTTCTGTCCTGATATTTGCCAGTTCTGAGGCTCCCCTCAAGGGCAATCATCTTGCCCTTGCTGAAATAGCGTGAAACAAACTCCGCCGTCTGTCTCCATGCCTGACAAGTGATGAAATCTGCATCATACTCGCCTGTGTGCTCGTTCTTGAACTTCCTGTTCACCGCGACAGTAAACTTGCAGGAAGAAACGCCACTCGTCGTCTGGCGGAGCTCCGGATCCGCTGTGAGTCTGCCTAATAAAACTACCTTATTCATTCGCTTTCTTCTTCCTTTCTATGGCTTGAAATATCATCAATTCAAACTGAAAACGCTGAGCATCTGAAAGTATTCGTTCACCGAGCTTGCGCTTATATCGCTCATAATGCGGAAGAATTGCCGGGTGATTGATATTGATTTTATAGCCGTACTTGTTCGACTTAGCGAAAATACTGTCGTTATTTTCACCGAGCTTTCCGAGCTTCTCAGCGTCTTCCCAGGATAGCTTATTTCCCATATGCTACCTCCGAGGGGCGGTCTGCTTCTTGTAGTTGTGATAGAACCAGTAGAAGAGTTCAAGCATTTTTCCTGCGGTCTTCTTCTCGTCTGGCAGGAACTCCACATCGAAGCTGTAACGGTTTCCTTGCCGCCATGCCTGAAGTGTCGTGTAAACCGTAGCTCCGATGTTCAGCACCTTCCGCCCTTGCCGTTCTGCTCCGTCTTTGGAGAGCTGGAAGTCTTTGAGGTGTTCCCACCCCTTGCACCCCTCGAGGATAAGCGTACACTGTACGGCATTCCTGCTTATAGTGTCAAGCTCCTTCTCGATGCGCTCGCGGTCGTTCGTGACGTTGCCGTAGAGCTCGTTTATCGTGGCTTTACGCTCGACTACGCAGGAACGGGAGAAGTCCCGTCCCTCAATGATAAAGCTGTAATCGCCGTAGTCAAGCTTCCGAGACTCGAACATTATGCCATACCTGCCAAGCTCGGAAGTTATGTGCTCGTTTTTCTGTTCTCGTGTATCGACGAGGATAGTCACCTTTTTCATGAATTCTTTTTTCTCGTCACTGCTCAACGTCGTACACCTCACAATCTTCATGATAATTCCGAGGAGCTGTCAAAATTTTGGTGAATCTGCAATAAGCACATTTTCCACATCTTTGTGGCTGAATCTCTCCATTTTTTATTTTCTGAAATCTCGGTGCAAGTGAGATGACCTCGTTCAGAGCGTCGTCCATATCCTCGGGCGGTATCCATAAATTATCAATATCAGGAGGGTCTTCTTTCGTTATAGCATCAATATAAAAAGGAAGTGTCTGACCTGTATTCTGCCGCACTATTTCACGATATATCGCACCTTGCAAGTCGTAACCCCAGTAGTTGATGAAGTGCTGTTTCGTATGTTTTTCTTCATTCCAAATCAGCTTGAAATCCTTTACACATTTCAGGTCTGTAATGCACTTATTGGGAGAATAACTGTCGATTTTTATTTTGAACGGTACATCAGCTATAACACCTGTCATGATAACTTGCTTCTGTCCGGACATGAAGTTCATAAAAACTTTGTCTTTTTCAGCTCTATTTATCATTTCCTCAGCTCGTTTATACTGAATCTTTAATTCACCGTCTTTCTTGAAAAGCTCCTTCTGATGATGTGCCTTGAAAATATCAAGTGTACCCTCGAAGTGTGCGTCAACGTAGGAGCCGATGAGCAGTGCGTCCGTGACCTCTCGCTCATACTCGCCGCGAAGCTCCGCAAGTGCGGAAGCCTCGCAGGTGAGGAAGCTCTTGAACTGCGACGAGCCCATATACTTCATACTGGCTTCGGCGCTGAAATAGTTCTCGGCAGTAAGTGTATGAGGTATCATACGTAATGTACCTCCATTTCCGTCGAATCCGTTGTGCGGGTGGCGATGAACTGAATTCCCTTATCGCGACACTTGCTGTAAAGCTTCTCGCGATTCTCAGAGGAAAGCTTTTCGGTACCGTCGATAAGAATTATCTGTAAGCCGTTCGGCTTCGATATTGCGACATCTACGCAAAGACTGAGCTGCTCGCCCTCGGAGAGATTTGCAACAGGCAACCCGTGAACGAGAGGGATACCGTCCTCGACTGTAAGTCCCTCGATTGGAAGCTTTGCAGTCTCGAGAATAATACCAGGGAGAGTACGTGCGAGCTCTATCTTCCGCGTGTACTCGTCTGCTTTCTTTCTGAGCTCTTCAAGCTCGCTCTGCATCGTAGTCATACGCTGGTATTCGTTGAGGTGGCGCTTCATATCCTCGGCAGTGCTGACCTCGCTCTGAAGCTCCGTGCAGTCAAGTGGCTGTTTATCAAGGTACTCGTCAGCTACGCTCATATCTGCGTCGAGCTTAGTCTTAGCTTCCGAGAAACGACTCTCAGCGAGTGCCTTCTTGTCCTCGAGAGTCCCTGCGAGTCCTGCAAGCTTCTCTTCGTTAGCCTTTATCTGAGCTTTCATGCGCTCGATATCAGCAAGCAGAGACTCACGCTCCGAAGATATCTCTTTCTCGGCAGCGGATATTTCTATCATCTTGTCCGCTTCGAGCTTCCTGAGCTTGCTGTCGTAGCTGCCGCGGAAGAGCTTCGCGCGCTCGATGCGGCTGTTGATCTCCTTCATCTGCTCGAGCTTCTTATAAGCCCCTCCGAGGTCGTATGCTTCCCACTTATCAGCCTGATAGTTGTCGGGAATATCCTTAGCGATGTCCTCGATGAATGCCTGTTTATTGCGGATATCGCGGTTCACGTTCTGACGCTCCTTGAACCACTCACCGTTCTCGGACTGCATATCGCTCAGGACTTCGAGTATGTTCTGCTCGTAGTTCACCCATGCAGGAACTTCACCGAACTTCTCGCGGATATAGTTGAGGTCCCAGTCAAATTCGATAAGGTCGAGGATAGCACGGTTCTTGGACTTTTCGTCCATGAGAGTAAATGCGACAGGGTCAAGCTGAAGAGGCGTAAAAAGCTGCTTGAGGAAGTTCTCAGGACCCATTATCTCGCGTCCGTTTTCCTTCACGGACTTATAGTCTGACTTCTCCGTGCGCTTCTTACGGTTGATACTGAGACCGGTGTCGGTCTCGATAAGTATCTCGCCCTCGGTTTCGCCCTGCTTTACGATGATGTTGCGTTCCGAGTTGTTTGTGAGCGCATAGCGGAGTGCGTCGATGACCGAGGTCTTGCCGACTCCGTTACCGCCTGTGAGCTCGACGGAACGTCCGTCAAGCTCGGTCTCTGTGATGCCGAAAAGGTTTCTGATCTTTATTCTTGTAGTTTTCATTTATATTGATTCCTCCTGATTATTATTGAACGGATCAGGTGCTTTCTGTGCATCAAGCTTAGCCTTTTCCTTTGTTGCACACTCTGCACAAAGCTCCTTGCCGTAGATCTTATGTGTATACATTGAGATGTACTCCGCAGTTTTGCCGATAGCAGGAGTAATGACGCCGCCGCAGTCTGCGCATTTCAGCGATACCTGTTTCTGTGCAGGAATCTGAGGACGGATCCTCAGACCGCCGACCGTCTCGCGTCCGAACTTTACGGTCGGGTCATAGTATATCTGTATGCTTCTGCCTCGCCAGTCCTCGATATACGGAGTTTTGTATATCTTGGCTATGGTCTTCATATTAGTTTTGTTGAGTATCAGCGGCTTGTTTCCGTCCGAGAAGTGCGCAACGACCTCTTCCTCAGTCTTGCCGCCGACTCCCGTGACTTTCTCTTTCCGGACAAAGTCAATCGTCGCTATAAGGTCACTACCCTCGGGAATAGAGTAGTCACCCATATAGTTAGGGTTCGTCAATTTCTTGAAATGCGTTTTCTCAGGCATTTATATTACCTCCTTCAATTCTTTCATTGTTCTTATCTTAGCACCGCACATCTCAGGCAGATTCGCACGAACGAGAGCCTCAGCGAACGGAGGCGGAACAGCATTCCCACAGCGTGCGACCTGCTTTGTCCTCGGATATGTGTTGCCCTTGTAGTCGTGGTCGATGATATAATCAGGCGGAAAGCCCTGTGCGTTGTAGAGCTCCCTCGGCTCGAGCATACGTAACCCGATGTCGTTTATGTAGTATGCCTCTCCGCCGATTTCCAGTAACAGCACTTCATCGTCTGCAATAGTATAACCGCAGTATGAATTGAGCATCGAACGTATCTCAGCCCAGTGCCCGAGGTCGGTCTCAGGCGGATACTTGCATAGCCTTGTGCGTATCTCTGCGAAATGCCCAGCGCTTGTGCAGACAGTCGGAAGCGGCTCATTCATCGGCTTGCAGTCTTCGCCGTTTCGGAGCACACAGAGATGTGACTCCACAAGCCCACATCTGTCGTGTGTCGTGACCGTTCCGAGGGGCTCTCCACAGGATGAGCTGTTGTCACCGCTGTAATACTTGACGATATGTGCAGCAGTAAGACCGTACCGGTTCGATGCGTCCACTGTCAAAATCGGCTCTGTCAGAGCCTGACCGCGTACTTCGTGGCTCGCTGTCTCGCTGTGATATTGGATAAGGCACGGAGCGAGCAGTGCATTATGATCCTTCGCGGTGACGGTACCAATAGGCTCAGATACTGAGCTTCCGACGATACCACCGAAGTATTTCTGCACCGACGGAGCGATGACCGCCTGCTTGACCGTCGAGACTATCGTGCTCAGTGGCTCGTGTATGCTGTTGACCCTCGGAGCTTGTCCGTCTCTCTCGCCGTATCCCATCGGCACTATGTACGGCTCCCTCGCCCTCAACGTGAACTTGTCGAGTCCTCGTGCTATGCGCCGCATCGTATTCTCGGCGAGCGGCTTGTCTCGCTCGAATATAGACTTGCACGGGATAGTCCAGTCGATGCACTCCGCCGCTGTCCTGTATGGGAGCAGTCCCTCGCCGTGTGTAGGTTCGGGGAAAGTGATAGGCTTACCGTCACACCGAGCGACAAGGAAAAAGCGTTTCCGGATAGTCGGTGCTCCGTAGTCGCAGGCTCTCAGTTCCTTCCACTTGACCTCATAGCCGTGAAGCCTCAGCGCATTGACAAAGCTCCTGAATGTTGTCCCTATGCGGTTTTTGTCAGGATATCCGCCCTTCAGCGGTCCCCACGTCACGAACTCGGGAACGTTCTCGAGGATAATGACCCGAGGTCTGACCGTCGCCGCCCAGCGAACAGCTATCCACGCAAGCCCTCGGACGTTTTTATCGACCGGCTTTCCGCCCTTGGCTCGGCTGAAATGCTTACAGTCAGGCGACAGCCACATCAGGGCGACAGGATGTCCCTCGCATATCCTCCTTGGGTCGACCTCCCACACCGATTCACAGTAGTGCGTCGTTCTCGGGTGATTGGTCTTGTGCATAAGAATGGCATCGGGGTCGTGATTTATCGCGATGTTGACAGGTTTGCCCGTCGCGAGCTCAATGCCCGTGGAAGCTCCTCCTCCGCCTGCGAAATTATCAACGATAAGCTCACTGAAAAAGCTATATTGTTTTTCGGTTGACATTTTTCTTCTCCTGTGGTACAATGTACCCGTAAACATTTATATATTTTTTCTCTTGCCCTTGCTTATGCGAGGGCTTTTTTATATCATACTGAGCTGTCCGTCTGGTGATATCATCACCTCTGCATCGTACTCGTTCTCGAGCCCTGTGCCTGTCAGATCTACGAGGTTTCCCATATCGTCATATGCACACGGGCGGTCTCTGAGAAGCCTGTCAGTGCTCCCGAAGCGCTCTATCATTCGAGCCTTTGTTCCGTCGTCGGTGAAGCTGTCGAGGATATACTTGTTTTTCTTGATGCGGAAAAGCTTGTACAGTTCATCCGCGTAGCCGAAATGCTTCATACAGCTCTCCCACGCCTTCGGGTGAGTCTGACGCAGGATAGACAGGTGATTGTCCTTGAACTGGATATCGGTGCCACACATTATGCAGCCATTTCGCTTGATGCACTGCGTTGTTCCGTCCTCGGCGGTGTAGGTCATATCGTAGAGTGGCGAATAATCGCAGTTATGAAGGTGAATGTACTCCCACACATCATCGTCCGTCCATAGAGCTATCGGGTTGACGTGGAAGAATCCGTTTTTGTCGTCATTGATGTGCGGTCTGTGGCTCTCGAAGATATGCCCTCGGGTTGATATGCTGGTAAGACGTGAGCGACTCTCCGCCGCCATAAGCCCCTTAACGATAACATCGACATCAAGTTCTGCCTGCTTACGTTCCGAAGGCTCTTTTTTGAGGAGCTTGCAGCAGTGCTGAGAGAACTTGCACTCCCTGAGAATGTCATAGTATTCTTTCAGCTCGTCCTTGCCTGTGACCGATGCCGAATACTTTAGGAAGCACTCGATATTGATACGGTGCGCATCGAGCTTGCTTGTAGCCTTGCCGAGCAGAGGAGCGCCGTACTGCTCCACACAGTAAGCAAAGGTCTTTTTCTGCCCCTTGAAAAAGCAGTTGTGATGATTCAGGTCATATCCGAGTTTCAGCGCCGCATCTATGAGAGCCTTCTGCCCTTTGAGCTTGCCGTCAGGTTTCAGTATTTCACTGAGCGCGTTTATCTCTTCCAGTTCGGCGACTATCTGCCGAGCAAAGTCATAGCGGAGCTCGTCCTCTTCAAGTCTTGAAAGCTCAGTTTCGTGGAAGCGGTCTCCGAAGTGCTCCGTGCCGTACTTCCGAGCGAATTTCAAGCTCTCAGGGAACTCAATGCCGGTATTTCCGAAAATGCAGAGCATACGTGAGAAGTATTCGGGAAGGTACCGTTCGGCAAGGTCCGCGACTACCTGAGAATCCTTTCCGCCGCTGAACGCGAGAGCTATGTTGTGCTTGCTCAGCTCAAATGCCTGCCTCAGAACCTCGACGGATATCTCAACCTTGACAGAGAGCGGCAGCTTCTGAAGCTCGTACACTTCCTTGAAGGTGTAGGACGGCTTTATGTAGTCAGAAACGGTCATACCGCACCTCCGAACTGTGCCGCGACTATCATCTGCATCACCTTGGACGCTGATTCCTTGCAGGTAATCGTCTCGCCTGTGCTCATAATCAGCTCAGTTCCGCACGGTGAGCCGTGAACCTCGTCTATAGCCAGCGTGTTCACTGTGAATTGAATACCGTCCTTGTCAGTCAGTGTTATTATCATTCACACACCTCCGACTCATCATCTGCATCTCTTTTCACTCCTTTCGGCATACGTACTACAGTCCTGTTACGATGAGTATCGAAAATGTCTTCTGTAGCTACTGCGACGGCGCATAATGATTTGAGTGCGATGCTCTGATTTACTCCTTCTTTTTCGGATATTGCACCAGCAAGCGCGTGTACTGCCGCTGTACATTCGGTTAAGAACCCCTCGTTCTCCTCGACAGTAACATTGATCTCATTTCCTTTTACCTTCAGTTCAATCATTTCTCTGCCTCCTCCCACAGCTTCTCTCTGTTCTGTTTCACGATACGCTCGCGACGCATAGCCGCATAAGCAATCTGTCTGTACTTCTCGCGGTGCTCCTCGGTCTTGCGCTCGTCAAGTGCCTGTACCTCTGAGATGTCGCAAAGAACGAGCCACATAAGCAGATATGCTGCGAGCGCCAATAAAACATCGAATTCCATTGTCTGTCTCCTTTCTTAGTACACGATTGAGTATTCGCCGACTATCCAGCCGGGGTCGAGCACGATTTTCAGCAGCACTTCTTCGATACTTCTGCCCGGAACTGTCACGACGTAGGGCTCGCCCCAGCGTGAGCGGAGTACTATTCTGTAGATCTTCATGCGGTGTCCTCCTTTACGCCGACAAATTCCATAAGATCACACTTGTTTATCCTCCATTCGCGCCCGACCTTGAAGCCTTTCAGAGTTCCGGAAGCGAGGTACTTGCGAATAACCTCCGGATTGACTCCGAGCACTACGGCGACATAGGGAAGATCGACCACGACTGGGACCTGCTCCCAGCCGACAACGGGCTCCTTCTTTTTCATGTGGATGCCTCCTCTCCTATTCCGAAAAGGTCGTTAGGCGTAACTTCGAGAGCATTAGCAATTCGCCATATATCAGTGCATTCTATGACTTTTCTGCCACTGAGCATATTGCTAAACTGCTGTATAGAATATCCAGCCTTCTCAGCCACTGCCTTGTGTTTCAGACCTTTGCGGTCGATTATTGAACGAATATTTGCAATGACATTGTCTACCGAGCTCAAGTAATCACTTCCTCTCAATAAAATTTGATTTGTTCTCAATAATACTGAGCACGACTATATTATATCTCAGTATTATTGAAATGTCAATACAAAAGTACAGAAATATTGAGATAAACGTATACAAATATTTCACAGTATTTTTATGCAATACGCTTATTTTCTCAGAAATACTATATTTTTGTATTGACTATTTGATATAATTAGGGTATATTATAAATATGGAGGTGATAATTATGTCTATCGGAACTCGTATAAAAGAATGCCGTGAAAAGCTCGGCATTACTCAAGAGGAATTAGCAGCCCTTCTTGGCGTTTCAAAGGGCGCGATAGGTAACTATGAATCTGGCAACGGATATCCAAAAGTTGAAAATATGACAAAGCTTTTTAAGATATTGCAAACTGATGCAAATTTCCTATTTCAAGACGAAGTTGAATCCAAAAAAAATGCGGTAATATCAAGTCAGGAAGAATATCACATAAAAAAATACCGTACTCTTGACGAATACGGTAAAGAAGTTGTTGATAGCGTTCTTGATATCGAATCCAAACGCTGCGAGAATGCTTTACAGGACTCAGTGTTCACATTCAGAAGATTAAGCACAAATAAAGCTTCAGCTGGAACTGGATTCGATTTAAATAATCCCGACGATTGGACAGAGGTCAAAGTCATTGACACTCCGGAAGCCCGGAGAGCTGACTTCGCTGTTGAAGTTGAAGGAGCAAGCATGGAGCCTGACTTCTATGACGGTGACATCGTGTATATTGCGCTTGCTTTGGAAGTGCCTGTCGGACAGGTCGGGTTGTTTATTCAGAACGGCAAAGGATATATCAAGGAAGCAGGCAAAAATCGCCTGATATCACGCAATCCTGATTATGATGACATATTCCCGGACGACGGTTATATTGAATGCAAGGGACTGGTTATCGGTGTAGCTGAGATTGCTGAATAAGCATAAAAGGGGGAATAAATATGCCGTTTGAAGAAGCATTTCATGATTATATTGAACGTGTTAAAAGGCTAAAGCCTCAGTTTTCTGATATCACAGAAGAAGCAACAAAGACTTCGCTTGTAATGCCTTTTTTCTCTATGCTTGGCTATGATGTATTCAATGTTTCGGAATTTGTGCCGGAATATACTTGTGACGTTGCGACAAAGAAGGGCGAAAAGGTTGATTTTGCAATAATCAAGGACGGCGATCCGATTATGCTTATCGAGGCTAAGCGCGCTGGTATGAAGCTTCAGAAGCAGCAGCAAGGACAATTATTCAGATACTTTTCAACTAATCGTTGCCGGATAGCGATTCTTACAAACGGAGTAACTTACCAGTTCTTCAGCGATTTGAACGCTCCGAACGTAATGGACGATGAGCCATTCCTGTCGTTTAACCTTCTTGAGGACGACCCTAACATCTATATTTCATCTGTCAAGCAGTTCAGCAAGGAAAAATTCAACGTCAAGAGTGTGATTTCTAAGGCTGTATATCAGAAGTATTCAAAAGTCGTCCAAAAAACTTTGAAAGAAGACCTGATATCCCCAAGTGATGAGCTTGTCAAGTATTTTCTTTCCAGACCCGAGATCAAGACTGGCAACAGAATCACTGCACAAATGATTGACAAGTATCGTGAGGCTACGCAGAAGGCTATGCAGAAGGTTTTCGGAATAGTGATACAAGAAGTAGAGCACACTGAGTCCGCTGCTCCGGCTGCTGTTACTCCACCTTCCGAAAACAAGGTTATCACAGAAACTTCGGTACCTGTCACAATAGAATCTATAGTAGAGACAATAAGTCAGCAAGCTTCTGCTGTCCCAGACGTAAGGATCCAGCAGGAGGAGCAGGCTGATTTCGTCAGACTGCATATTTTCACTACCGGAAATACAAAATTCGGAACTGTCAAGATCATGAAAAACGACCTTTCTATACAGTTTCGGAAAATGGTCAATGGTCTGGTGACCGTTTATGACCTTAGCTCCGCAGATGAATTTCAAAAATACATATAAAAAATCCCCCGTCGGTGCTGGAACACCGGCAGGGGAGTACAAGCTGTGCTATAACACAACCATGAACAGGTATATTATAGCACAGCTTCGTGACATTGTCAAGGAGGTGCTATCATGGCAAAAAACAAGCGCCGCTCAGACGGCAGACTGCAAGCATCCGTATACCTTGGCGTAGTGGACGGTCGAAAAAAGTATAAGTACGTTTACGCCACGACCGAGCGCGAGCTCAAGAAGAAGGTAGAGGAGGTAAAGGCGCAGCTCGGCAAAGGTCTTGACCTGACTGCACAGCGAGACACCTTCCGGTACTGGTGGGATAATTGGCTGAAAATCAAGCAGGCGGAGATATCAGACAAGAAGTTCCGGGCATACAAGGCGAAGGAAAAGTACATCGATCACCTGTTTGCACTGCCTATAAATAAGATCCACACTATGGATGTGCAGTCCATTATATACGATAACACCCAGCTCGCTGACGATACGCTGCGGCAGATCCGGAACATCCTGCGGCAGACGTTTCAACTTGCGGTCGTCAATAGGGTAATTGATTTCAACCCTGTCGACGGTGTAAGAATGCCTAAGCGACGGGCACCTGAGGAAAAGCGTCGTGCGCTCACTGCCGATGAGATAAGCTGGATAGAGAATACACCTCATAGGGCGCAGACTGCTGCTATGATAATGCTCTATGCCGGTCTCAGAAGGGGAGAGCTAATACCGTTGCTATGGTCAGATATAGACCTTGCTGCCGGAACAATATCAGTCACGAAGTCTGTAGAGGCTTCCGGCTCGGAGCTGACCGTAAAGAAGGGAGCAAAATCCGCAGCCGGCGAGCGAACGGTCTTTATTCCAGATAAGCTCGTGAATTATCTCGAAGTCGTGAAGCGGACGTCACTATATGTATGCCCTTCCGCGTCCGGGACCATGTTGACCGATAGCGCATGGAAGCGACTGTGGGACTCATACATTGCCGAGCTCAACTTCAGGTATGGTGATTTCTCGAATGTTGTCGTGCCTGACAAGCAGGGGAGGCTATCGCAGTATAAAAAGCCGAGGAGCCGGTTCGCACCTGTAAAGATACCGATGGTGATCGAGCCGTTTACAGCTCATTACCTCCGCCACACGTATATCACAATGCTCTATTTCGCCGGTGTAGATGTACTTACCGCGAAGGAGCAGGCAGGTCACGCAGACATCCAGACCACGATGCAGATCTATACTCATCTCGACAAGCTCCACAAGCAGCGTCAGATAAGCAAACTTAACGATTATTTGTCCGGAGTATGCCTGTCAGATGCCTGTCAGCACACTGGATAACTCCCGTAATATAGCTATTTGAATGTGCCTTGGTAAGGCGTAGGTCGTCGGTTCAAGTCCGATCATCAGCTCCAAAGTAAAGCTCTTTGATTTGCCTGTAAATAGGCATTTTTAGAGAGCTTTATCTTTTTTAACAATAATCTAAAAAGTGCAAAAGCAATTAAAAACAACTAAAAAATATCAGGCTTTGCCTGTCAGTATGCCTGTCAAATCAAAAAAACGCCTCCCCTCAGATGTAGCCTGACGCGCAAAACGCAAAATCTTGACACGCAAAATCAAAAAATATTTACTTCATGTAATAAAAAAAGCCTCTTGATTTTAAATTTCAAGAGGCTTTTAAACGTTATATAAAGAAAGATTAAATAGATGTTTAAATCACTGTTCACTTATCTGTCCACTAAAAGTACGTCCCTCAATTTTCACTGTAATTTCAGCCGTTTTCTTTGCAGACTGAACAGGAACAGCGCTTCCGGGGCGGTAACCGTCATCGTATGTACCGAGAGCGTTCGGGATACCGGAGATAGATGAGATATCGAATGCATTACCGCGGGCGTTCTGTTTGCGGCAGCAGTAATGGCAATGGCTTCCGGTCGAGTTGCCGGTATTGCCCTCGATTCCAATAACGTCCGTACACTTGACAGCCTGTCCATATTTAACTGAGACGCCGCTGAGATGTCCGTAGTAATAGAAGTGTCCATCGCTGCCCTGAATGCAGACGTACTGACCGAAGCCCTGTGAGTGGTCGTTTGAGTTCTCCCAACCAGCAAACACAACTGTTCCATTGACTGTTGCGTGAATCTCCTTCGAGTCGATGCCAACAAGGTCGAGACCATCGTGCTGTGAGTGCTGAATTTGTGTGACCTGAAATTTGCCCATGTAAGGTGAGTTCATAATAATACCTCCATTAAATATAGTATTTCATTATCTTTTTAATTCTATTTTGGGCTCTGCTGATGCAGGCGCTGACGGCTTGTTCCGATATACCTTTTTGCTTGGCTATTTCATGAATATAGAGTTGATTGAAGTACCTGAGTTCTATACACTCTCGCTGTAATGGAGTAAGCTCGTTTTTCATTATCATTTTCAGTATTTTTAATAACTTATCGAGCTTTTCTCTGTTGCTGCCTTTGCTATTATTTTCAAGAATTCTATTAAGCTCTTCGGACTCCGCACCATAGAACAAATCAATATAGGATGTGCGTCTTCCAGAAATAGGACGATATATTTTTTTCCCTTCTGGACAAAAGAGTTTATCCTCAGTGCATGGTGATTCACTCATTATGCTTATCCTCACTTCCTTTTTTTAACTCTTTATCACTTACATTTTTCAGCCGTTTGAGCAGTCTGCCTACCCAAGCGGCATCTTTGTTTATTTCCGCGTAGTTTTCAAGTATGGAGATTAGCTCCATAATAACAATATATCCAAATACCACGATTGCCGCTACTGCTCCGGTGATACCGGCGAGAGCATCGCTCTCATAGTAATGCCCGAGCTGATTTATACCGACTTCAAGTCCGCACGCTGTAGCCATGATGATGAGCTCACATATTTTGTTGAGCCCGCCGCTTCGCATTTTCGCGCTGTTGAGCTGGTGCGTGATGTAGCCTTTTATTAGTCCTGTCACAAAGTCCGACAATGCCAGTCCGAGAACTATTGTCAGCATTATTATGTACTGCATTCTTATACCTCCTTATGTCACCGATGTTCCTTCAAAAACGTACCACGCCGACCAAGTAGAAGTTGAATAGTGTCTCACATATATCTTGCTTGGCTCTGTCGGCTTTACGAACGTTTGTCTGAATGTGTTTGTACCGCTGATGTTTTCAACAGTTAAGCGGAATCCGGAACCTCCCACCGGCTTATTGTCTACATATCCGGCGTTAGTGCTATTGCGGCAGAAATAGACTCCGAGACCGGTATAATTATCAAGATCCTGATGTGCGTCACTTGTTCCAATTATCTCTGTTCCCGGACCGAATACTGCATCAACAGTATTTGGACGATACGGCTGATAGGACTGTGATATATCCCAGTCAGCTTTCGTACATATCATGGGTTTGAAAACAACGTCAGTATATGTTCCGGCGGCGAAACGAATATTAAGCGCATATCCAGTTCCGTCCATTGTGAAAACGTCAGAACCGTTTCCTGTGTCTACTGAGCCAGTGACCTGACTACCGGATTTAGTAATACGTAACAGATATGTATCATTACCACCACCTTCGGGGCAGCCCGACAGTACCAAATCACCTTCTATTGCACCTATATTAAACGATATTGAATTCGCTGATGTAAGAGTGCCAGATACTGTGTATGTGCCATCATCATTTCTCACACAAGTAAGCCCAGTCGGTACAGATGTAGGACTACCGATTGAGAGTTTATTCTTTGCGCTCTCATCTACTAACTCAATGAGGGCGGCGGTGTCTGCCGCTACGATTTCGGCGGTGATGCCGGAATTTACGGCTGCAAGCTGAGCAGAGTTAAGAGTTCCTTGCTTCCCGGAATCAAACTCATAAAGGATTCTGTCAAGGCTGTCCCAGTTGTCAGTAATCACTTCCATCGAGAATAGATCAGAATAGTTCTCTTGTTTGCCAAAATTATAATGCGGCGTATATGTAGTGCTCATATTGATCACCCCTTCAACGCAATATAGCCGTTTGAAAAATACTCGGTATCGCCGATGATTACTTTTCCGATAACTCCTAAATGCTCCGAGAATCTTGTAATAAACAAATTTGGTGTATATGTAGGACAATCACCTGATACCAACGGCACTAAAGATGTGAGGTTTGCAGAAGTACCGAGCCAATTTTTAACGGCTGTTGCTCCGCTTGTCGAACCTCCAGATACCCACTTTGTGAAGGTAAAAGAATTTTCAAAATCACCTGTTACAAAAGCAGTATTGCCAGTAGCTGAGGACACTGATTCAAAAACCGCACCGAGTAGAGCTATATACAACTCGTTATTGTTGTTTTTGGAAATAAAAATCCAGTCCTCATAGTTTGGGTTTTCACCGAGATATAAAGCAAATCCGTTGCTTGTTGATATGGCGTATTTGTATAAAAAAGCTGTTGATGTACTTCGTAGTATATTTACACCGACACCGTTTTTTAAAAAAGCTTTTGTGATAACAGTTGTCGTATGCTCGAAATGAAATTCAAGAGCTACAACGCCGTCAACTGTACATACAATACAGCTTGTCTCGCTGTTGTATTCAATCGTGTCGAAATATGCTGTTGCGTTTGCTTGAAGCCACGCAAGCACTTCCGAAGCCTGTGCTTCAAGGGTAGTTCCCAAGAAATTTGTTTTCGTGATAGCCATTTATATTACCTCCATTTCTGCGTGTCCTGTTATTGTCGGAGATGTGGCAGCAGCCAATAATGTAGTTGGCATCGGTGTCGCTTCTCCCTCTCCGCTTTCGCTAATTTTGAAGTTGAAACTGATATCTTCACCTATTCTGAATTCTCTGATATCCATTACTCATTACCTCCCATAGCTACAGAGTGTACATATACTCGTCCTATAAGCTTCCTATAGCTGAATTCGCCTTTTATCAGCCGAAAGTGCAGGAGATAAGTGCCCTCAAGGAGCGATGATGTGTCCTCACTTGTCAACTGGACTGTAAATCCACCGGATTCAGCTGTGCACTCTTTTGCAATAACAGCAACAGTAGGTGTTGCAGCTTTCGACAGGATGCATTCCATTGTACAACCTGTTGAGCTTGAACCTGTGACCTGCACATGAAAATCAGGGAGTGTATCTCCGGATAGGATCTCCATATCGGGGATCTTTTCATATAATTTCATCAATGTCCCTCCAAACTTTCTAATCGTGATATGATATTGTTGATAAGACTTCTGAGGGAGTATTGTGTTCCGTCCTCGTTTTTATCAAACAACAAGTTTTTAGCTTCAATTATGCCAGTGTCGGAAAACAGACGTATAGTAGTAGTATTTGTGCCGCCGGGGACAAGCTTAGAATAACAGTCAAATCCGTGACCGTGAGCGATTATACCGCAATCAGTTGAATCAATAATTCTGAGCATACTGGACTGTAACAGCATTTGATTACCTGGATTCTTTATAGTTATGTAAAATGAATTCTGTAAATCCGTTGTCATATCTATTTTGCCACCGGTGATATTAAGTGCAGCAGCGTCGACAGAGCCGTCGGTGTGCACGTGGAACTTTCCGTTGCCATTGAATATTTCGAGACCGCGGAGAACTCCTGCTGTGATGAAGTCGGCAACAAATCCACCATTAAGAGTAGCAGCCATTGTATAAGGTCCATTGTAGCCATTATGACTAACGCCCCAACCACCGAGATTGTATCGCCATACGTTTTGAGCGGTCGATTTGTCGTCAGTGTCCATAATAAGTATCTCATTTTTATTTACAACAACGTGTCCGTTTATTCCTGCGTTAATTAGGTCCGTGGCTATTCCCTTGGCTGAGGATAAGAGTTCGTTCTCCCTCTGTGGCAGATCGTATTCGATAAGCCTTGCAGTTCGCGTTTCAATGTCAGTGATACGCTCCGTCTTGTCTCCAATACGTAGCTTAGGCGTGTACGGCTTGTAGATATCAACGGTGCGTCCGAAAAGTCTCAGGCGTTCGTTCTTCAGCTCAAGGAATCTGTTGCTGAAAACATATGTATTTCCGCAGCAGAGCGGTTGATACCCGTGCTTTTCTCCCTGAAGCTCATTGATCGTCCGCGTAAGCAGTAAAGCAATAGAATGGTTTTGCAGTTCACTGATCGTTTCGGGAGTTTCTATATCCTCCAATATAGAAAGATCCAGAACCTGGGCTTCGTATGATTTACGAATGCGGTTATTGTTTTGCAAATACTCTTCACCAGCGGATTTGAGATTGGCGGCGACAGTAATATCATCGAACTCAACCGTACCGACTATTATTCCGTACTTCTCGATGCCTGCTGCATCATCGATGTACGGCACGCCACTATTGACGGATTCTATAGTCAGACGCTCGGCACTGTCTCCCGGAGAGAGCTGAGCACCGAGCGGAATGAGACGTGTGACGATATTTGTGGTGTCAATATCGACCGACAGTGATTTCATATTCTTAGCAAGCTCGATTCTTGTGGAACTATTTACGCCGAGTTGATCGACGTAATCGAGCACGAGGTTTCCGCTAACACGGCGGATACGTATCTCGCCTCCGATACGTTCGATGAGGTTTACACGTATCTCCTCAAGCGTATTGCGGTATGCAGTAGTTTTACTGCGCTTGTAATCGCTTTTTGTAATACTCACCGTGCCGAGCTGTATAGTTTTCTCAGGATGCCCCGACGCTGTAACCTGCGCATTGTGATTCGCAAGCAGAGCCGCCAAGAAAATCTCCGGTGCTGTATCGATATAGTTGTGGTACATCTGAATGCTATCACACAGGTACCCGAGATGTCCCTCTGCGATAGCCTTGATACAGAGTTTGCCGCTGGCGTCCATACTCTGACTATGCGAGAGGAGATGCCCCTCGAACTCATTATCGCCTGTAAGCGTGTTCGTGAGGACGATATTGTCCTTCCTGTCGTGAAGCTCCTGCGAGAAAGCAGGATTCATGCAAGGTATCGTGAACGAGAACGAGGGTATCTGATTGATTTCTTCGACAAGTTCGCCAGCTGAAAGCCGTTTCGGGCTGTTTACGTCAAGTTCGTGAACTTTCTCGCTGTTGAGCTTTACCTCATACAAGCTATATCACCCCATTCTTCTTATCGTTCATAAACTCCGTCCAGCTCTCGGGAGAACCGTCATATCTACCAACAGAAGTCAATGAGTAGAACTCGAGAACGAGCGATGCATCACGGGCGTCGATCCGTCCGTCTCTGTTTGCATCGCAGGCATCGAGTTGTTCCTCAGTAAGTCCCGGATCTCGACCGACAACTATTGCTGCATAGGCAGCCATTATCATCGAGGCGTCTATCGCATTGACCTTACCGTCACCATTAACATCTGGGAAAACATACTTTGTCGGTATAGCCTCAACAACATTCGGCCACGTCTCGGGCGCGGCAGGAAATTCAACTGAGATTGTATATATCCCGTGATTCTCCGACCACGATAGCGAGGGCTCACGAACCTTGAAGTGATAATCAGGCATGAGATCATCGCGGAATGTTTCACTACCCTTCCAGCGGAGCCAGTTCTTTATGTTCATTATCTTGTCCTGCGCCATATTGCGATGAAAGCACACGAACTCAAATGTATAAGATAGCCGCCGCTCTCCGTAGGTCTGATCGCCGTACAGCCCGCCGAAGTCATATAAAACGTTACTGTACGGTACACGCTCGGTGTATTCATCTTTTGGCGGCTCACCTATGTTGCGCTTAAGGCAACTCAGACCGTGAGTTCCATAAGAATGAGCACCGTTAACAAAGATTCCTTCTCTCATCGTGCAAGACCTCTTTTCTTTAGCTCGACTGTAACGCCCTGACGCTCGTCAATCTTATCGGCGGCAATATCAACAACGCCATCGGCGACAATCTCCTCTCCGACCTTGATGGTCGCATAGAGGGTTATATTGGGCGGCACGCTCTCAGGCGCTGTGCTGTTATTTGTCGTGGTTGTTGTCGAGTAGTTGTAGTTGCTGATTATTTCTGCTGTTGACGTCGGAGCTATATTACGGTCGAGGCTATCAAGGTTGTCAAGTGCGTTGAATGCTGTGCTATCTATCTGAGGAATTCGCCGCGGTTTAGGGCTTCTGTCGTCTGGCGTATCAAAATCAGATATATTCACCTTGATCTCAGGCACATTGACCTCGCTCAGTTCGTCGATAGCCGACTGGGCAACTGATGTAAGGTCCGGAATATTCTCTGTAAATCCTACGCCGATACCCTCGGCTATGTATTTACCAACAGAATCACGCATAACCCTTGAAGGCGATGATATCTGGAAAGCATCTTTGAATCCTGAGACAATGCCCGACGCAAAACCGCCGATCTGATTTGCTAACCAGTCCTTAGCAGATTGGATACCATTCCATATGCCAGTCACAATGTTAGTACCTATATCCAGCATTTGACTCGGCAACTCTTTTATCTTGTTCACAACAACGTTGAAAAAGTCGAGAGCTGCTTGTCTTCCTTTTTCCCTCAAGCTTACGCCCCACTCTTGTATCTTGGGTAACACCTCTGTAACAAAATAGTGTACTCGTTCGGGGAGCTTGGATATAAATTCTATAACATTTTCAAGCATGGTACGGGCTGCTTCTCGCATTTTGCTCGGGGCCTCTATCGCCCATTTAACGATATTGGCGATTGTAGTTGCGAGGAAATACCCTACACGTTCGGGCAGATTACCAAGCCACTCGACCACATTTTCTAACATTGTCTGAGCAGTTTCACGCGCTTTGGTCGTCATTTCAGTCGACCAATCGGTTATGACAGGAATCACCACAGATAGTATGGACTCGATACGTTCGGGAAGAGTACTGAGCCACTCTATCACAAGACCCGGAAGTTCCTTTGCCCAATCCACAACGGCGTCGATTATATCCGGGATTCGCCTGCCGAACTCTTCCCCTGCCTCCACGATCATGTTGAAACCCGTAACTACAGCATTCTTTGCGACTGTAAAGAGGTTTTCAAGCAGTGAAGGTATGATCTTTATGTACATATCGACCATGCTTATGAATACGCCCTTTGCAAGGTCGATCAGCTCGGGAGTGAACTTGACAATCAACTCAGCCAGGACTTTGAGCAGCTGCGGCATAACTTCATACAGCGTCTCTTGATACATCGGCATCAGATCTGCAAGCGACGTTATTAAAGTTGCTATCGCTTCATGGACCGCAGGATACATTTCATTCAGCGCAGTGATAACAGCCTCAATAATGACAGGGAGCGAGTCAGTGAGAGCATTTGCAAGCATTGGTATGCTGGTAATTATCGTCTCAACAAATCGAGGAAGAATCTTTGCAATGGCCGTTTCTATTTTGGGTACCAATTGTGTTATGGCTGTTATGATTGCCGGTAACTGTTCAGTAGCTACAGCGATAACCTCCGGCACAAGTTCTGTTATAGCTTTGGTGATGAGGTGCTCAGCTACTTCAAGCACCTTGGGTATACCGTCAGCTATGAAGTTAATAACAGCCGGTATCAGCTTATAAAGTGCATTCAGAACTGTCGGCCAGTTTTCAATTATAGCGTCTCCGAGCGAAGTAATAATGCCCAATACGGCGTCAAGCAGGACCGGAGCCGTATTAGTCAACCCGTCCACAACGTTTACGATCACATCACGTAGAGCGCCTACCAGTATCGGTGCCAACCCTGACAAGGCTTTTCCGAGGGTGCTTATTACCCCGGGGAGCCCGTCCGCTATTATGCCTATAGCTTCAGCTATAGCAGGCAGCAGATTGGAAGCTAAATCTTTTATTGCACTGATAACGTCTGGTAATGCCTCTATGATTGCTCCTATCAGGGTTGGGAGTGCTGTTCTTATCGCGTCGGCAAAACTACTTATGATACCTGTCGCCGCTGTCAGCAGCGGAGGAAGGACAGTCGAAACAAGTTTTGGTACCTCTTCAGCTATAATAGGAGCCACATTCGCAACAAGGTCTCCTATGCCCGAAAGAACCTGCTCAGCTCGCGGTATGATATTTCCGAGCACGGATTGAAGGCTCTCGGTAAGGGCACTTATACTACCCTCAATGTCTGCGTCATCCTTAGCTATCTCGACTGTGAGATTCGCCCACGCTGCCTTCATTGCAGAGACTGAGCCTTCTATCGTCGCCGAAGCTTCGTTCGCTGCATATCCCGCCAAGCCCTGCATTTCAATGTAGTCGACGAGAGCGCTTTCGCAGTCGGCGAGATTGTCTATCTGATAAGCAGTTGCTTTACCATTCGCGGCATTCCACTCATTGACCTTATCGATGAGCTCCTCGAAGCCCTGTTTCGTCGGTGCTATACCAAGCTGGAGATTATCGAGCATGGTATAGTTGGACTTCATTATGCCGTTAAATGCATTCTGAACTGCTTCCTGCGTATTACCTGTTGCTGCAACAACATCAGCCTCGGCATTGACTATCCTGTCAGCGAGCTCGGCGGCTGCCTGAATATTACCTCCGAGGGCAGTTTTCAGACCTGTCGAGAAGCCATTGACCTGCTGCAAATAGTCATTCTGACTCATCTGCACGGTCTTGTATGCTTCCTTAGACTTATCTACAATATAGTCGTAAGCCTCACCAAAAAGCAGCTCGGTGCCGCCTACAAGCTGCTCATAGCTTGCATACGCTTCAAGAGAGCTTTTTGCGAACATTGCAACGCCGCCTGCGGCAGCTGTAACAGCACCAGTGATAGCAGCCATACCTTTTTTCGCGAGACCGCCTAATGCTGATAGACCTGATTCAAAGCCTGATTTATCTATCGCAGTATCAAATTTTAGTGTGCCGTCAAATGCCATACTATCCCTCCTTACGGCATGGAACAGTACGGCTCATAGGCTCATTGTACTACTTGTTTTCCATTTTTTATTATGGCTTCAAATTCTCGCTTGCAGCCGCGTGTACACTTGATATGTACGCCGCGGCATTCGGCGGAATTATCATATATGATTGTTTTAGCGCCGCAATATGGGCAGCGCAGCCATTTCTTTTCAGTCGGCGGTATGAGAATTTTATACATCACATCCCTCCTCCGAGAACTGCCGCAATGTCGTCCTCGTCGAGCTCGAAAGGCAGTGCGTACAGTTGCTTCATTTTCATGATACGCTTGCGCTCGGATTCGCTCTTGATCTGACCGAGGTCAACGCTGCGATATCCGATTCGCGTCATTATCTGAGATTCAGCAGGAAGAGCCGAGAACAGCAAGCGAAAGCGCCACCAATGCATTTCAGCATTCAGCAGGTCTATCCCGTAGTATCTCAGGAAGTCGCCTATAATGTAAGGAGCGTCTATCTTCCAGTTCAGGACGGGAGGCGAAGGCGGCGGGGTATCATCGTCATCAGCAGCCGAGTATTCGTGTATGTCCTGTTCAAGCGCTCGTGCTCTGTAAAAGTCGAGTATCGCGAATATGAGTTCGTCCGTTATCGACTCGGGAGGCTCGAGGAGCCACTGTACCATCAGCAGGAGCTTGTCCCTCTTGGATAGCTCGTCGTCCTCCAACAAATCTGCGAAGCGGAACCATTCCCGAAAGTCCGTGATTATCGGGTACTTGATACCGTCTGCGGTGATACTCTCGGGTAATGGCTCGTATAACGCATTTATCATTTTTTCTTCTTAGCAGTGGCACGGCGTTGCTGACGGTTAGGCTGATATTTCGCGAAGCGCTCCTGCATTCCGTCCTTCTGCCCTCTGACAAAAGCGAGGAAATCGTCATATACCTCGAGATATACAGTGAAGCTCGTTTTCTTGCCTGCGAAAATCTTCTCCGAAGCTCCCTCACCGAGGACCTCGTCAAAGAATTCTCCGAACATCTTACAGAAAGCTCTGATAATCTCAGACTCTTTTCCGTCCTTCTTGATGTTCATCTCGTTTTTTCTTAGCTTTTCAAGAGCGTTCTCGTAGCGCTCACAGTCGTCGGCATCGGTAACGTCAAACTCAAATGATGTTCCGTTCGTTTCCCATGTAGTGTGGCTCATAGGCTCAAATCCTTTCATTATTCAGGTTCATTATCCTGTTCTTCGGTCTGTTCTTCGAGGTCGCTGTCCGACGCCGAAGCGAGGGACACTTCCTCGTCGTTTCATGTACTTATTGTCACCGTCTGCCAGTCGTCGGACGTCGATACAGTAACATCAGACAGCTCACCGCGGACTTTAAGATTGCCGCTGTAGGTGTAAATGTTGATGTTGTCACCCTCAGTATTGGGGATAACAGAGTAGCTGCGCATTTTAGCGTCGGCTGTGAGCGTAGTAGTGCCTGTAGCGGTTGTGGTATCAACAATGATGATACTGCGCACTGCCTCATCGCCGAGCTTCTCATTGTCAGTGATGTCGATTATGTCGTTCTGAACATCAAGTCCCGTGTGCCTATCAAACGCATATGCGTACGAAGGCGCGAATCCAACAACGTCAGTCTGCTGGAAGGGCTCGTCGACGTACTGACGGCTGTATTCGATAGGGTTCTTGCTCGCCGAGAACTGAGTGAATTTTTTCATACGGTGATAGGTCACTGTAGTCCCAGTCCCGGGGACGCCGTAGAATGCGAGAATCTTGTGTCTTTCAACTATTCCCATAGTTAATCCTCCTCATAGATTAGTCGTAGCTGTGTCTGATACCTCGCGGTATCTGACTCGGCGGAAAAGGCGTATCCGCCAGTCAGCACTTCGAGGCTGACTGCGGAACGTCCATCACCGAGGTCGGGCAATATGCCCTCCCTGTTGTTTTCTTCGATCCAAAGAGCAAAGTCTTCGTAAAACCCGAGGTTCGCGATGTTCTGCGTCACTTCTTCGCCGAAATATTCGCGGCTCGCGAAGATGAACAGGAACTGCTTCTGGCAGTCTCCGTCAACGTAACGCTTGTATATCGGGTCGCACGGGACTGTTTCGACTACATATTCAATCGGCTTGTTTCCGAGAATGTCAACCAAGAGACAACCGTCCTTGAGCTGAGGAAATGTCACGATGTAGTTGCGGATACACTCGATGATTGAATTTATACTCATTTCCCTTTCACCCCTTTCAGAATGTCTTCCTTATGGTCGGCTTTCATTCGCTCGAGCCAGAACTTGCCTCGATTGTGACCATCTTTGCTCGAATAACCTTTGTTAATGTAGTATTCACGCCGTGCTTTAGGCTCGGTATTGATGATAACTCCAGGAGTTTGCACCTTATGCGCTTTGCTCATTTTGCCCCAGTTGGGGTACTTGTGATCAGCAATAGACGTATAGTCCTCAAGGCGGCGAACTACCTCGTTGTCGATGTAGTTCTGCGCCTGTCGGATGTTCTTCTCCGAACGTGCAGTAAAATCGGGTGCAAGGCTTAGCCCTTTGAATTCGATCATATTTGTCACCTCACGATGAGCTCAATGTGCTGTACTCTCGGCGAGCCGTAGCGCAGGTCCTTTACTTTCATTATCGTGTGCGAGCCCTGCGGGGGCTGTTCGGCGTTAACGATGCCCTTGTATATCTTGTCGTCAGGCTTCGGCAGGTAATCCGTAAAGGCGGCAGGAATACAGACATACGCTTCATCCTGCGCCTCTCTGTCCTTTCCGCCTGCCTGTCCCTCCGACGGCTGCCAGTAAATGTGCCCTGTGACGTGACGGACGTATGTGGGCGACCGATTGAGCACAGTCTTTTCGTAGATTGTGCAGCCTGTCATATTTGTGAACATCGTTTTACTCCTCCGTACCGTAAAGCTCAAGGGCTCCGTATACCTGCCGTTTGAGTCCGAGCTCCTTCAGCTCGTTCCGCAGGAAGTACAGTGACTGCCCTGCATTGAGATATGTCATAGATATGCTGTAGCTGCCATTCGTTTCCGATCCCTGAGAGAGCGCCGGGGTATTATCGGATATAGCATTAATAGCCCTGACAACAGACTGGATAACGACGTTCTTGACTATCTCTGAATAGTCTTCGTCGCTGTCTACCATCTCATCAAGATCCATACTATATCTCTTAGCTATGTTCCTGAGCTTAGCAGAAGCAGTCGGAAGCAGCACTTCTGCCGCTTCACTCTGCTGATTCGTCAGGCTTATCCCCAGCGCTGTTATGTCGCTTGCCTTTGCGTACGCTCTTACCGCCATTACTCTGTTCCTCCTCGTCGGGCTCTGTATCAGAATCGTCAACACGCTTCCAGTCGGGTGAGATGAGCTCAGAGGGTATTTCTATTTCCGTTCCGGTGCGGATATTCCTGTACTTATTCATTATTCACCTCAAGCAGAAGCTACGATACGAGCAAACGAGCTTGCATCAAGGATAGCCCAACCGATGAACGCCTCGGAGCGGAAGCATACCTGATTCTTGCGCTTGAGGTCGCCCTGTCCGTCAGGATCACCGAACTCGATTATCTCAAACGTTACGTCCTCAGCATAGCCCCAACGGAACGCACTTGCGAAATCGCCGACAATCGCACGGTCAAGGCTACTGCCGAATGATACTGTGCTGTTGATATCTGCCTTCATTCCGCCGAAGTTACCGGGGTTAGAGCCGAAGCGGAACTCGGGATACATGGGTGCGTGAGAATCAGCCATCTTCATTGAGCCGAGAGCTGAACCGAACGCAGGAGACATGATAATGCCCGTAACGTCGTTCTCAGCTGCCTGTATAGGCGATACTGCACTGTCGATGTTGTCGTCGGGGGTCAAAGCATTGTATGTTACCGTGGCTGTTACTGACTTGTCGAAGCAGTTGTTTCCTATGATTGTCGATTCGGTGTTTGTCTTGGGGTTAACACCGTGGATAGCACAGATGTCGATTGCTCTTGCTATCTTCTTTGCGAAGCCATCGCTGAATGCGTTGAGATAAGGAAGTCTCTTCTCGTTTGACATCTTCATGAACTCGCTGGTCACGCGGTGCTGATATACGACCTTGATAGGTACCATAGACACGGGCGACCAGTCCGCTTCGTTTGCGGGCTTCTCATCACCTTCGCCTACAATAGCGGCTTCGCCGTCCATGCTGAAGACGAAAATGTCAGTACCGCTGAACGGTACGCCTTCACTCTGACTGAGCTTCGCGAGTGAGGAATGACCTTTTACCTTGTTGAACATCCCAAGCGAGAGCTCATGAGGAAAAAGTGTGCTTGCTGATGTAATGGTTCCCATAGTAATTATCCTCCTGTCTTAGTTGTTTTCGAGCGCGGCAAGCATTGAGAGCTGTGCAGCGGTCTTTGAGTTTGTGGCGCCCGTATCGCCCGAGAACTTTGGCGAGGGCTGCTTCTTGGGTGCGAGATAGCCTGCGAGCGCGTCAGCGTCCTTGCTGATATCCTCGGCAGTTTCGCCCGCGAGCTTGTCGGCGAGAGCTATGGGTATGCCCTTCTCGCTTGCGGTCTTGATTTTGAGCATTTTCAGCTCATACGCCTTGTTCTGAGCACTTGCGTCGTCGCGCTCTTTCGTGAGCTTGGCAGTGTCCTCGGGAGATGTCCAGCCTTCATACTGCTTCTTGGTCTCTTCAACCGCAGAAGCAACAGTTGCCTGAACAGCAGCATCAAACTCTGCCTGCGTTGTAATCGGGGTGAATTCCATTGACTTTTCCTCCTTTTCGGGATTATATTTCTTTGTAACTCCTGCATTTATCTGTGCAGGAACAGCAACAAAGCTCCATTCGTAGGCGTCCGTGACGTCGTCGAGTATCACATGACACGTCTTACCAAAATATTCCTTGCCCTTGACGTGCTCGCAAGCTGTCTCATTTTTATTACAGCCGCATATCGAGCAGATACGCTTATTCGCGGAACAGCCGACGCTTACCTCTTTCTTGATTCCGCCGTCTATCTCGGCGATAAGGTCCTTGTTCGTGTCGGTACGCACCATGTATGCCATACCCTTGAGGTACTTATAGGGCGCTCCGTATTTCGTCGTTTTCGTCGGGTCTGTGATGACCTCGGTATCATAGATTCGCGCTGTCTGATTCTCAGACGTTGGATAGTGGTCGAAAATACCTGTTTTGCCGATGAAAAGACTCTTCATCTTATCAAGAGCCGAATCGGAAAAGCGCTCTATATCCCTGTCGATGTCATTGTCGCAGAGAGTGACAGGAAAAGCATAGAGCTCATCGTCTCTGAACGCCCTCCGCGTAAATCGGTTGATTTTTTCGAGTGTATCCTTGTCCATACAGACACTCCTTTCTGAAAATGGGTATAAAAAATGCACTTGCGAGGGACATTTATGTCCTTAGCAAATGCTTATCAGTATTTTATGATCTGCTCTTTCTTCTCGGGCTTCGTAGAAGAGCATAGCCAGTGAGCGAGAGAAACGGACTCGACAAGCGAGACATCAGCTCCCTCGAGAATGGAAGTGTATCCGTAGCCGCCCGATGAACCGATAGCCCTATGTTCGCAGTTGGATATAGCCTGCGTAAGCGCGGGTTGTCCGCTGTGGCATATCTGACCGCCGAAAAGCTGTCCCTCGAAAAGCGTGTTCGCCTCGATAACGTCAGAAACTTTCGGGAGGATAGCCTTGCACTTCACTCCCGCGTCCTTCATCTCGTTTTCGAGGATATTCTGATTGCCCGCGCCGTCGATAGCGACCTTCTCGGCACTGTTCGCGAGCAGATACGCGATTATCCAGCTGTTACCTTCCCTCGTAGGTCGGCAGTCTATAGCCTCAATGAACACCCTGTTATCGGATGTGCGGACGGCAACCGAAAGCGAAACGTTCGAGGTCGCTTTTGCGTATTTTACCCCATAGAACAACTTAACCGGTGTTTTCAGCTCCGGTTTTTCGATGATATAACTCTCCCATTCCTTGAGGCTGATAGCCGATTTCTGAGAATATGCGAGCCATAAGCCAAGGCGCTGAATATTATCATCGACCTGGTCGTCACCGAGCTCATCGCGAATAGTACGCTCGCTGAGGATATACCCGAGAGACGGATTGGTTTTATACCACAGCTCAGGGTCGTGAGCGTCTGATAGCTTCGGAACGCTCCACTCTGCCCAGCCTGAATTTGTATTCTTACCTGTAAGAGTATTCTGTCGGTATTTCTGGAATACCGTACCCGATGATACAGAAGTCGGTGGAGTGCCGCACATAAGCGTCTGCGGATTCGGTGAGCTCGTCACGACGTACTTTAGTGCGCTCTCCTGGTCGGCGGTGTACTCCTGAGCCTCGTCTATCATAAGGTCATCATATCCCTCACCGAGTCCGCCCTTGCTTGAACGGGTGCGGAAGTTGATAAGGGCGCCGCTGTTATCCCTGAGCCACTCGATGCGTTCTGTGCCGCGGGTCTTATAGGTCTTGAAGTCGACGTCCTCAACGTAGCCTGCTCCCGACAGCTGTGAGACACATCGCTCCCACGCACTGTTTGACGTAGTCGTTCGGTGGGCGGTATACAAAACGCGCCTTCCGTGAGTAATACCCCAGATGGCGCGTGCGATAAGTATTTCAGATTTTCCGTTTCGGCGCGGTATCGACCAGCCGAATTTCATGTGTGTCCACAGCCCATTTTCATCCACTGCCATGATGTCTTCGAGCATAAGCTCCTGCCATGGCATTGTATTACGGCGGGATCTGTTGTATAGCTCGCAGGCTTCCTCTCCGAGGGAGTGCGAGTAAGGCAGAACAACTGAAAGAGTCGGTTCTTGTCTGCCCACACGCTTGTCGAGCATTAGACCGCTCCTTTCGTTATAGGCTCAATGGCTCAAAGCGACTTCCAGTCGAAAGTCAAAGGCAGCACTCGGTTCGATATAAGCTCGGGAGCTGCTGCAAAGTCAATTTTCTGCACAAGCTTGTCGGACTTCTGCCGGTTGCAGGTCATGTGCGCAAGCTGAAGATTGGAAATGTCGGAAGGGTCGCCACCCTTCGCGACAGGTATGATGTGGTCGATACACGGCGAGAGCGGGTGAGGGAATTTCAGCTTGAAGTCTACTCGCTTACCGCAGATACCGCATATCGTCTGCGTCGCGTATATCTTTTTCTTGTTGCTGTTGAACTGCGCTCTCTGAGTGCCGTTGTGGTCGGGGCGGAGATTCGGCTTCGCCATAGTTCACCTGCTTTCGGGTATAAAAATAGCATCTGCTGCCGACATTGTTGTCGGTCGCAAATGCTTAGTGTTCTTTGAGTTCGACACAGAAGACGTGGTCGAAGTTGTATATGCCTATCCACGCGCCCTTCTGCTTTACGATTATTGCCTTGCCGTCGTATGCGTAGTCGTCCCATTCTCCTTTGCCGTAGGAGATCGTTTCACCGCTCTTGAAGGTGATCTCTATTCTGTCAGCGCTCTCCATTTTCTCACCTCTTTCCGTGTGCAGTTGACTGCACAAATGGGTATAAGAAAACCGCCTTGATTTGATTACTCAGGGCGGTTTTTATCTTCAAATTTGAATTCGTTTTTACATGCTTCGATTTCACGTACATTTATCTCATGAAAAACATACTCAAGTGGAATTCCTTTCGGAAATGCTTTACACGTCATTTGCTTAGTCTCAGGATCCAATCCAGTATAATTTACACACTTGTCACAATCAGAGAATTGAATCATATTGACACCCCCAGATACGAACGCAACAGTTCTTTAGCCTCATCTGGAATCTTATTGACTTCTCCTCGTTCTAAAAGAACACCAGACTCAGCAATACACTCAAATCCATTCTTCATAGCAGTTGGGCTAATACCAAGAATTTGAAGCCCTTCCAATTCTTCATGCTGGGCATCAATTTCTCCTTTGTTCTTTCCATAAAATGTTCTCGCATGGTAGATTTCGTGTATAACAGCTTCACGAAGAGATTGAATCACAGACACATCTGAATCCTCTATTTCGTTATCAAGCTGTTCAACACTCTTTCCACCAAGGAAAGAGGAATTCAGATTAAGTACAATATCATAAAATGTGCCATTTTGAACAGGATCAGTCTGCATAACAATTTTGGAATCAAGAGACAATACCCTGACACTATCAAACTTGAACTGATCTTTGTATTCATCAAGAACGTTGAATATAGCTTCTGCAACTTCTTCAGTTATTGGCGACTCAGTTACTGCTGCTTTAATATCATCTAACCTTATGTTCATAATATCACGTTTTTCACCGTTTGTCAACCCTCTGATTTGTGCAAGATTCCTCTGCTCGATACCTCTGCCCTCGGCTTCCGAAATCGTTGGTGCCGTGTAGTCAGCGGCGTTCGCGTTCGGTAGTTCTTCCCACGTCTTTGAGCGTGAGCCGTTGGCGTTCTGCTTGCCGCGGAGCACCTGTCCGTCGTAGATTATAGTGCAGTCGCAGTTATCGTGCCTGCGGAATATACCGTCGGGCTGGTCACCGAACTCGTACTTTCCTGCGACATCACTGCACCACTCGCAGCACTTCGTACCGATACGAACGATATAGCATTTCAGCCCCGCGTCATGCCGGAACTGAGCGTTCTCTTTGATACAGTCATCGTGGTAGGACTTGGTTATCGTCTCACAGCCCGCTCTTGCTCGGCGTTTGATAACGCTCTCCGCCACTGTCGGGTCGATGAGCGAGTGCGTGAACTGGTCGACGCGCTCGGCAGGAAAGTCGGGCTGCTGAGGTCTGATGTGTATACCTGCCTGTTCGTCCAGGAGCGTCTGTGTCTTCGCGTAGATGCTATTGACGTCACCGTAGCAGTCACGAAGGAGCTGTGTGACTATGCCCTCTCTGTCGTCGAGGTCAAAAATATTCGCAGAGACCTCACGCCCGAGTATATGAGAAAGCACACGAGCATACTCAGCGGAGTCCGTGAGCGTCGCCGTGCCGTTCTTGATTCGCTTCACGACCGCTCGAAGTGACGGGTCAGCGGCGAGCTTTTTATCGAGTGCAGCACGAAGCTGCTTATACTCAGTCACTGTCGCTCTCCAATCCCGTTATGCGGTGGACAGCCTTCGCACCGATGAAGTCGGGTACCGCCTGATTAATCTTGTAGATAGCGTCGCCGAGAGCTCCGAGAGCTGCGGCGTCTGGCTCGAATATGGGCGCCCACACGGGCTTGGTATTCGCGAAGGCGCGGCGGTCGTAGGTCACGTTGTCGCGCACACACGCAGCGAGAAAGCCCGCGTTGAGGAAGCCGACACCAAAGGTACGCTGTGCCTTTCGGGCGGCAAGACGGAGCTGTTCGTGGCTCGCACGGATAGCGTCATAGTTCTGCGGGTTTGCCGTCGAGAAGCCGAGGTCGTCGATAGTGAGATTTGTTTCGCCTGCGAACACGGACGCGAAAGCTTTTAGTTCCTCGACATACGGAGCCATGCTCTGCTGCTGGAACTGTCCCATTGTCGGTTTATTGCCTTCCTCGTCGTTTCCGAACGCGAGGAACGAGGACATCGTCGCCTTTGGTTTATCGAAGCCTGCTATTGCTGTATCTGAGAGTCCGAGCACATACTTCTGAGGGAAACTATAAAATTCGGCTGACACGTCCATACGTCGGAACGTCCTCAGAACCGCCTGCGTGATGTCGATGCAGGTCCGTGAAATGCGGCTGTGTCCAAACGGACGCCGAGCGTCAGGGCGGTTTATAATCGGCACAAGTAGCGGATACGGCGCACTGTGAACGAGCGTCAATGACTCGTCGAGCTTGCCGTGAACGTAGTAATCGGTCTGGAACGGGCGGAAATATGCCTCGAGCGTAGGCGTTTTGTGTTCATCACGTTCGAGAACGGCATATCCCTCGGTCAATAGGTTGGTTGTGGTGTCGATAGTTCCAGTGGCATTGCCGCCGTCGATGACCTGCATGAACGGGTACCCGTCATCACCACGCCCAATGTAGATGAAACTACACGAGCTGATGAGGGCGGACAGTATCGAGCTGTCAGGAAGCACGTCGGGGTTGTTGAGAGTGAATATGCTTCCGATCTGGAAGTCGTCGTTATCGAATCCATCGAACACGACCCTGTCAGCTATACTGTCTACTGCCTTCGCGCACCAACCGAGCGAGTATGCGAGCCAACGAAAGTCAGAGGGAATCATACTGCTGAAATCGTTGATACGGTTTTTCATCTCATAATACTGATATCTCGTAGATACTCTCAGCGACTTCTGTGCCAGTTTTTTCTTGAGATACGGGAGTCCGTATTCCATTATTTTCACCTCTGATTTCTTTCAGCGCAGTTTTTTGAGCAGTGACGCGGTTGTAGTGCACGCTTGCCCTTGC
>Ga0247611_10001882_pt1 | contig 35947 bp, 31 predicted proteins | sample 177DNAGHGhighgp2_FD_192422 | JGI IMG/M metagenome (GOLD analysis project Ga0247611, IMG submission 192422) | Sheep rumen microbial communities from Palmerston North, Manawatu-Wanganui, New Zealand - 1770 DNA GHGhigh gp2 | ecosystem: Host-associated > Mammals > Digestive system > Stomach > Rumen... | reverse complement strand
AATTTAGAGAGATTAAATGATGTATTACTTGCTTTTAGACATTGTTATAATGTTGGTAGTAAAGATAATACTATTGATAATATGAGAAAGTTTATTATGCTTATTGTTGATTGGAAAACAAAAGTAATTACTACAAAAGATAGTAGTTGTGTTTTATTTAAAGATACTCTTGAAATAAATTTAAATGAAAATGCAGAAGATAGAGTTATTTTTCATGAGATTGGTCATGCGATTGATATTATTATAAAATCATATAGAGATAGAAAACATAGACCTGTTGAATTACTTGAAAGAGCTAAAAAGAATATTCTAAGTAATCCAATTAGTTATAAAGCAATATGTGATGCGAATAGAAAAATATCTGAATTAGAAAAACAAATTGATAGATATTTATTAGATGATTTAAAAAATGAATATCATCTTAAATCTGATATAGATAATATAGAAAGATATATAGATGATATTGAAAAACAAGTAAAACAAACAAAAAAAATAGAAGAATTATTAGAAGAATATAAAATATCAGGTAAATTATCACAAAGTATTATGGAACACTTAAATAGTGGAGAAATTAATACAAGATTAATAGCTGAGAATATATTTTTTGGTATTAAAAAAAATATTATAAAGAAATGTACTATTAATCTTATGGAAAGTTCATTTTTAGGTATTATTGATTCAGTATTTGGAGGATCACAAATAGTATTTGAAGAATATGGAAGTGTAAAACTAAAAAGATTTCATTATAAAGATTATTTTGATTCTTCCGCTGATAGTAATATTAAGGAAATGTATGCTGATTTTAATACTTTGCTTGTTCATGGAAGAACTGATATGTTAGAAACAATTAAAGATATGATAGGGGAAGAATTGTTTAATTTTGTTATGTCTGAGCATGATATAGATAGAATAAATGAAGAATATGATAAAAAGAAAGGAGATGCAATGATAAAATGAAAGATTTATTATTAATATCTTTATTAACAGAAGAATATAAGCTTCAAAATAATTGTCAATCTCTTCCAGCATCTTTTGAATATTATAATATTAAAGATAAGATAGATATCTTAATTAAGTCTCTTCAAAATAAGGTTAAAATAGAGGAATTATTAAAAGAAGAATAGGAATAAATATATGAAGTTTGGTTTTAATAATATTAAAAATTTATTTGATAAAATTATTAATGGAGAAGAGAGTCTTCATTCAAAAGAAGATGTAGTAATTGAAGAAGAATTACATGATGAAGTAGAAGAAGATGATATATTTACTGATGTATCAGATTTTGATATAGAAGATTTAATTAATGGTTTTAGAAATTCTGATTATTCTTCTAGAAATATGGGTATTCTTTTAAGGAATCTATTTATTGTTTCAAAACCATTATATGAAAGATTTTTAAATTATGTTAAAAGTAGTTTAATAGTGAAAAATGGAGTATATGTGTATACTGGAAGACCATTAGATTTTTATAAAGTTAATGCTATATCATATATGTTTACTAAATGCGATAAAGATAAATTAAATTCTGGTTATTATGATTCATTATTAGAAGATGTTGTTAATGGACAAAATAGTTATGATTTAGAATTTAATTATTATTATGAATTTTTAGAGTCATTAAAAAATAATACTAATTTAGAAAGATTAGAAGATTATTTAGTTGCATTTAAAGGTTGTTATACTAGTGGTAGTAAAGATAATACTATTGATAATATGAGAAAACTAATAATACTTATTGTTAAAAATAAATTAGAAATAAAAGCAACTAGAGATAGTAGTTATTTTGTTAATTCTAATCCACCATCTATAAACCTTGATACTACTTTTTCAAGTTATGGTTTATTTCATGAATTAGGTCATGCGATTGATTTTTTAATTATAGGATATAAAAATAGAAAAAAACCAGAACAATTATTTCAAAGTGCTAGGGAAAAAATTGTTCATTCTGAAGATAGTTTTGTTATACTTACTCAAATAAATAAAAAAATATATGAAATGAAAAATCAAATATTTAAAAGTTTTTATGATGATTTAAGGCGTGAATATGGATTGAAAACTGAATCAGAGAATTGTGATAAATATATAGAAAGTATTTCTTTAAAAGTAAAAGAATTAATAAAAGATGATAATGTTGAAAAAATATTAGACGAATATAATATTTCTGAAGATTTAAGTAAAAATATATGTGAACATGCTAGAAATCATTTCTATGATGAAAAGGTATTAGCAAGTATGATTTTTCAAGGTATTTTAGATAATATACAAGATATATTTTTTGATTCTTTACCAGAACAACTTTTGCTTGATATTATAACTTCTATATTTGGTAAATATGATATTAATTATGGAAGAGGTATAACAATATCTTTAAAAGCAGGGCATTCAAAAAAATATTATGATTCTTTTAAAGAAAGTAATTTAACTGAAATATTTGCTAATATAAATGCATTAAGAGTTCATGGTAGAACTGATTTATTAGATATGTTAAAGAAAATGATTGGACAAGATTTATTTGATTATTTTATGAATGAACAGAATATTAATAGATTAAACGAAGGATATGATCAATCAATAAATACTAATATGTCAATGAGTTGATTTTATATTAAAAAAATATTATTATTATAATAGGTGAATAATATGAGTGAAGAAATTAATTCTTTAATAAATCAATTAAATGGTGAAGTATCTAGTATTTTTGATGAATGCTTAGAAAGTACTTATGCTATGATTCAAAATGATATTTATTTATATATTAGTAATAGTAGTTTTTTTAAATTAAGTCCTGAAGAATTAAAAACAATTATTAGTGGATACTTTAGTGGATTAAATCTTATGAATGATGATATCAAAGCTAGAGTAGCTAGTTATCTAAAAGGATTTTCTAATGGATTAAATGAAACAAAAACTACTGATGAGTATATTAATACAGGTATTGTTAGTTTTGTTAATGAAATAGATAGTTTAATTGTAACTCAAATTAATAATGGATTTTCTAGATTTAATAATAGTTTTCAAATTGATGTTAGATTTAGGGTTACACCTCCTAGTTTTATTATTGTTTCTTCTAGTAATATTAATAAATTTTCAATTGATATTTCAAAGATTATAGAACATTGTATGAATGAATATAGAAATTCATTTAAGAAAGCTTTATATAGAAAAATAACTTTAATCTTTAACGATTGCAAATCTATTGTTTTTAGATATAAAAATAAAGGAGAAGGTACTAAAGAGGAATTATACACATCTATTTATGGTTTGTATTCACAAAATCCTGAATTGTTTAAAAGAAATCCTAGATTGTATGACTCTTATGATAAAGTTAATAATTATTTATCACAATTAGTTCATCAAAAGTTTGATTTTTATAATGATGATGATTATAGAATGAAACAATTAATTAAATTGTTTAATGAATTTAAAAATAAAATAGAGGAAACTAAAAGAAAATATAAGAATTTTGATTTAAATCAAGGTATGCCAAATACAAATGATAAGTTTAAAATTGATAGTATTCAAATAGAAAATCAAGAAAAAAAAGATAATAATGAAAGTATAAATGAAAATTCTGATATGCCATCTATGTGGTTTTAAATAAGTACAAATATGTACTTATTTTTTTATATTGTGTTATAATGTTATTGTAATGAAAAATAGGAAAGAGAATGAAAAAAAATAATATTATTAAATTTATTAAAAATAATTCTTTTATTGTATATGGTTTTATTACAATAATTTTTGTTTTGTTTTTGACTATTGGGTTTTCATCTTTTTTGCATAATATTAGTATAAATGATATAAGTATGAAAGTAAGAGTTCAAGAAGATATAAGAGTTACTGGTGTTTCTGTAGCTAATACTTCTAATGAAGGAGTAGTAGAGTGGGAAGAATATAATGTTCATAATATTACTAGTGCGGTTAGTTTACCAAATAGTAATTCTACTGTAACTTATCAAATAAATATAACTAATTTTGGTAATATTAAGGAAGGAATATTAGCTATTGATGAAGAATATAAAATAGCTGGTACTAATAATAATTCTAATTTAGAAATAAAAAATATGGATTATAATCTTAAAGAGGCATTGTGTAATAATTCTAATCAATGTACTTTGGGTATAGTAAAAACTATTAATATTACTATTGGTTATAAGAATGGTGGATATGATAGTAATAATATAAATCATAGTATAAAACTTGATTTTGACTTTAGAAGGGTTTTTGATGTATCTTATGTTGGATTTAATAATTTAAATGGTTTGCCAACTGAAATAATAGGTGGTGATACAAAAAATATTACTTTTAATAGTACTACAGGTATTCCAAGTAGTGTTAGTGTATCAGGTGCTAGTAGTAGTTATACAACTCCTGTACTAACTATTAGTGATGTAACAAATAATATTACAATAACAGGAACATTTGGAATGAGTGGAAGTGGCACAGAAGATGATCCATATGTAAATACCGAACTAGATGAATATGATCATAATGAAGTTGAACCAGGTACTACAGTAATATTCACTAATGTTCCAGGTGAACCAATTGCAACTAAAGATGAAGATGGAAATATTACGCATTTTGAATATACTGATATTCCTGAAGATGAACCATTAATTTTTGAAAATGGAAAGAGTGTAGATACTGGTGTTATTGGCTTAAATGGAGAAAAATTTACTATTCATATTGTATTTAAAGCTGCTTTAGAAAATAATAATAATAAATTTGTTGTTTCAGCTATTGAACAAATAGGTAATAATTTTAGCGGCGTTAGTTTATATGATTATAATAGTGGTTATATTAGAGTAGGTGTATATAAAGAAAGAGCAAGAAGTAGTGCTACAAACTTATTAACACCAAATACTTATTCTACTGGTAATACTAGTGCAATAAATGGTATGAAAACATTTGATGTAACAGTTGTATATGATCCTAAAGGATATCAAAATCAGTATGCTCAAGTTAGTTTGAGTATGACTGTTGATGGTAATACTAGATCAACTTTTATTAGAAATTCAGCATCAGCTAATAATATTCCACAAACTCTTAACAATGCAACTATTACATTAGGTGGAAATGGACTTGATAGTACAGATAATATGAATTATTTTGAAGTAGTTTCATTTGAAGTTACAAAAGGATAATAAAAACTTCACAATTTAATGTGAAGTTTTTAATTAATAAATAAATCTATTTTTTTAGATTTATATTTTTCTAATATATTAGTCCATATATAATCTTCAATAATTCTAGTTTTTTTAGGATGAGTTAAAAATCTTAAATTAAGTTCTATATGATCATTATTGATTTTAGTATATATAATTGGTTCTAAGTGATTATAATAAATTCTATAATCAACAGTTGATTGTTTTATTTCCTTTCTCATTTTCTTTGGTATTTGATTTACTATTTCATTTGAATTAATTATATCCATTATTTCTTTTTTATTTTTTTCTATATCTGAATCTATTTTAATATTTATTGTTATTTCATCCCATACATATTTAAATGCTGTATTATAATTTTTTAATGATTTAGAAAATACATATGAATTTGGAATATTTACTATTAAACCTGTACTTTGTTCACCATTATCTTTATCTTCAACTTCTAATAGTTTAAAAGATAAATTATTAATTAATACTACATCTCCAGTAATACCATCTATATTTATTCTATCTTCTAATTTAAATGGCTTTTTTGCTTTTATATAAACTCCAGCAAATAGATTTAATATTATTTCTCTAATTGCAATTGTAAGACCAGCAGATATAAATGATATAATTGTCATTACACTTTTTAAATATGGAAGCCATAATATAAATATTAATGTAAAACAAATGATATTTAATAAAATATTTATATTTTTATGGAATAAAAACCTTGTTTTACTACCTTTTATTCTTTTAGATGTAATTAAAACAATTATATAATTTAAAAATTTAAATAAAGCATATATAAGTAGTGTTCTACCCATTAATGTAAAGTATTCACTATAATAAAGTTTTAACAAATATTTTAATGATTTCATTTTATTCCTCCTTTTTATAATTCTTTCATATCACTATACTTTTTTACCGCGAAACACCATAATACCACAATTTTAAAAAAAATACAAATAAAAATCAGATGTTTACATCTGATATTATTATAATATGAATTGTTCTTCACTTTTAGGAGTATAACCATTATCAAACCTTTCAAGTGGTTCTAGGTTTCCTGTTCTTTCTAAAACTCTATCAATTATTAATTTAACACAATTTGTTGTATATGCTTTTACTATAATATCATCATCAAGAATGCCTTCTTCAATTAATTCTTCTAATATTTTAACTTCTCTTTCATATGATGCATATTCAATAGGATATAAATCACCCATAGATTTTTTTGTTAAGTATTCAGTTATAGCTTCATTTAAATTTCTAAAATGTTCATGTATTTTTTTTGAATTTTCTGTTTTATATAATACACGTGTACCAAAGAATTTTAATAATACTATTTTTTCTTTTATATATATTCCAGTTTTTTTAAATAAAATATCATTATAATTATTATAATCTGTACATTCTTTAAAAGTTACTTGATGTAGAGACTCGTGAATAATAGTTTTCATCAATTGTTGAGTTGTATAATGATAAAATAAATCTATAACAGTTTTTTTACCATAGTTAATTCCATGAGTTTGATTATGATCATCATCTGTTTTTCTTACTCTTTCTTCTTCTTCTAAATAATCAGCTGTATTTAAGAAGTTAATAGTAGATGTATTTGTTTTAAGTATTATTTCAAATCTAAGCATTCTGTTATTTAATGCTTTCATAATATAATCAGGTAATTTCTTATTTATAAAGTTTCCAATACGACTGTGTATTATCATTGAAATAATAGCGTCTGTATTATATTCATCAATTGGATAATCAGCCATTAATGGTACGAATGATTCTAAGAAAGCAGTATAATCTTCATATGCTATGTTACCACATGTTAAATATTCATTTAAATTATCATTAAATTCTACATCATCAGGATATTTTGCTCTTAATTCTTTTAATATATCCATTTCAATCACCGCTATAATTATATCATATTTTTATAGAAATAGAAAGGGCACCTGAAAGTAATATACTTAATTATATGGATATAGGTTGGTTTAAATATCTTGCTAATGATTATATTGAAAAATTAGATATATTAACAAATGAAAATAATAAAGATTTGAGTTATAATAATGTTATTCAAAGGAGGAGGTATTTATATGATATTTGGTAAAGAGTATGATGCATCATTATGTTATATTTTAAAATCAAATGTAATGAATAGAAATGAAATAATTAAATTTATAGAAGAAATACCTGATGAATTAATAGAAAATATTAAAAAGTCTATTGAAGATGCTAGACATCATTATAGTTATAATGAAAGAGATAAATCTATTCCTACAAATGTATATTGTGGTGATAATGTATTTCATTTTCTATTAAGACCTGATTTTGGATTAGAAATTATTAAAGCATATGAAAAAGAAGACAAACTTCAAGTATTATTTGAGCTTACTTTAATTCCAGTTGATTTAGAATATCTTAAAAAATTTGAACTTTTTGAAGATGAATGGATTGGTAATGTAACAAATAATTTTAGAATGTATAATACAGAATTTGATGATAAAGAATATAATATAATAAGAACACCATTTGGATATGGAGTTTTCTATAATGTGATATTATTTAATAAATTACCATTTCCAATTTATAGACCAATAGATATTGAATTTAGTGAAGATATTACTAAAGATGATATATCTAAAATGAGATTAAGATTATTTAAATAAATAATCTTTTTTTTATTTGCATATATGATATAATAAAGCTATAAAATAGGAGTATATATGGAAGTAGGTAAAAAAATAACAATTATTATAAAAATAATATATCTTATTATTTTTATATCATTAGTATTATTAATTATAAATAAGTTTAATGTTAAAAGAGAAAGATTAAGTTCGTCACATAATTTAATTAAAGTAGAAGAAATTGATAAAGTTAATGTAGCAAAGATTACGTGGAATGGTATTGCAAAGTATTATAAAGACAATAGTAGTGATGTTGATACATATATTAAATATGAAGCTGAAGTAATAGCTACTATGGATATGGAAAATTTTAATAAGAATATTACTATTGATGAAAATAAAAAAACTATTGAAATAGTATTACCAGAAATTAAATTAAGACCAAATGTACTCTTTAAAGATGGAGGTAAGAGTTTTTCTTTTATACCACAAGATACAGATATTGAAATGCGTACTTTAGTTGATGTATGTGAGAAGGATGTTATTGAAAAAATATCTAAAAAAGAAGATATGCTAAAAGTAGCACGTGATAATGCTAAGACTACAATTGAGGGACTATTATTTCCTTTAATAGATTTGAATGAATATCAAATTTTATGGAAAGATGGTGAAATTAATGGATAATGAAATAGTAAAAGTAGATAACAAGAAAAAAGAAACTAATAAAAAAATAAATATACCATATAAATTTATAATAGTATTAGTAATTTTATTAATATTAGTTATATCTATACCAACTAAAAAAATAGATATATTTTCTAAATCTAATTATTCTAAAATAGAAAAAATAAGTAATCTTGCTACTGTTGAAGCATACTATCATAATGTAGCAGCTAAAGAAGTTGATGCTTCAAAATTAGGTAAAGTATTTGGTAATATTGGATATAAAAAATATTGGGTTGAATATGATGGTACAGTTGAATTTGGTATTGATGCAAAAGAAGTTAGAATATATAAACCTGATAAAAATAACGTAGTTAAAGTATATATACCAGAAGCTAAAATGATAGGTAAGCCAATTGTAATTCAAAATAGTATATCTGATCCAATAACAGATACTGGTTTTTTAACAAAAATACCTGTAGATGATAAAACAGAAGCTATAGCTGAAACTCAAAAAAGTTTAGAAGAAACAGCAAGTAAAGATAAAGAGTTAATTAATCTAGCATATGAAAGAGCAAAATTATTTTTTGAAAAATATATTATTAATGCTGGTCATCAAGAAGGAAAAGAATATACAGTAGAATTTATAAATAAATAAAAAGATTAGAAATTTGATTCTAATCTTTTTTTAAATATAAATATGCTCCAATAGTTGATAATACAATAATAAATAATATTAAACTAGAGTTTTCAATTAATCTAATTGGCATAGCTAATAATCTTTTAATATTATATTTACCAATAACATTTACATCAAATGATAATACTTTATCTTCATAAATAAATGATACTTTTTGTTCTCCTTTAGTTTGATTATTATATCCAATTATATCAATATCTGTATCTATATCAAATGTATCTATTACTTCATTATTATAAATTTTACTAATTTTAAGTCCTTTTAAATCTAAGTCTTCTCCTTGGAGATATTCTGTCTTTTTTGGTGGAGTAGATATTTTTATTTCTTTTGTTTGAGTTAAATAATCTGATTCAAATAGTGTTATTCCTTTATAATTATAAGACAATAATAATTTTCCATTATCTAAGAATGATAATGCTTCTATTTCACCAAATACTTTATTATTTGGAATATATAATGTTTTTATATGTTTTCCTTTTAAATCATACATATATATTAAGTTACTATTTTTTTCATTTAAATTAAAGATTGTTTGATAATTAGATAAATAGCCAGCTTCATAAGCAGATAAGTATATATATCCTTTATAATATGCTAATCCTTGTGTAGTTAGGGTAGTTGGTACTTGAAATTTTCTAATTAAGTTAAAATTTACATCATAGATATATACAGTTTTTTTATAAACTAATATAAAATTATTATGATCACTATCATATGCGATTGCACTAAATGAAATAGGTGTATTAAAATAATTTAGATCCATTATATTTCCATTTTCATCTAGTCTAAATCTTGCAGTAATTGGTTTTCCATATTCATCCTTTTGATAAGTGTATGAATAAATATAGCCAGTATTTTTATCATATGTAAAATCATTAGCATGTCCAAGACTGTAAGTTGAATCTGTATTCTGTATATGAATAGTATTTATTATTTTATATGTTTTAGAATCTAATACATATAAAATTGTGTCATTATCATTAGATTTCCATTTTGACATAATTAAGAAGTTTCCAGCAGTTGTAAATCCTTGTGTAGTACCTTTATATGTATTTAATTTTTTAATATTAATTTCTTCAAGTTTTAATTCTTTATTAATTTTCCAATCGATATTGTTTTTATCTTCTGGATCTGGATTAATGTTAATAATTTGTTCATTAACTGTATTATTATTAAATTCTAGATTTTCAAATGTCAATTTTCCTTTTCTATAATCTATAGCACCACTATGAGTAGAGGCTTTATTATTTGTAAATATACTTTCATTTATAAATGCTTCTCCATCTATTTTTATTGATCCTCCAGAATTATTAATAGCTATGTTATATGAAAATGATGATTCTTCTATAGTCGTTTTATTTTTAATCATTATAGCTCCACCTGATGTAGTAGCAGTATTATGTAAAAAATTAGAATTTAATATTTCCATTTTTCCATAAGTATATATTGCTCCACCACTTCCAACTGAAGCTTTGTTTTCAATAAAATCACTATTATATATATATCCATTACATTTATTATTAGTAGTATTAATACTACCTCCATATTGAGCAGTATTATGAATAAATGAAGAAGATGATATATTTAGAGTAGAGGATGTTGCTTCAATAGCACCACCATTAGTTTTAATTGTATTATTTTGAAAAGTTACTTTATCAATATTTAAATTACTTTTATTTACTTTAATAATTGAGTTAGTATTTAAAACTTTTTTATCTTTTATAAGTTTACCATCAATTATAATATTACCAAATTCATTTCCTATAATAACATTACTATTATTTTTAATATCAAATATAATATCTTTGAATAGTTTATCTTTTTTATTATTTCTTGTAATATTAATTGTTTTATTAAATTCTGGTATAATTGTTATATTTTTATTTGAAATAGTTATTTTACTATTAGCAACAAATTTACCTTTACTCATTAATATTATTTCATCATACTTATCATTTTTTACAGCTTTATCTAACTCTTTCCATGAAAAAACTTCTATGCTTTCCTTAGCATAGATATTACAATTAAAAATTAACATTAATAATATAAATAATAATAATTTTAAACTTTTTTTACTTCTCATGATATTAATAATATAGCAAAAAAAATGAAACAAGTAAATTATATGATATAATAAAAATATTAAAAAATAGGAAAAGGAAGATTATGAAAGAGATAATAAATGAAATACTAAAAGATTGTAAAGATAAGTGTAAATTAATTGCGGTTAGTAAAACTAAAAGTGTAAGTGATATTAAAAAAGTATATGATATGGGAATTAGAGATTTTGGTGAAAATAAAGTTCAAGAATTGTTATCTAAAATAGATAATTTACCAAATGATATTAGATGGCATATGATAGGTCATTTACAGTCAAATAAAGTTAGAAGTATAATTGATAGAGTTTATTTAATTCATTCTGTTGATAGCTTAAAACTTGCTAATATTATTAATAATGAAGCTATAAAGAAAAATATTAAAGTTAATATATTGTGTGAAATTAATATAGCAAATGAGAAAAGTAAATATGGTTTTAGTGTAAATGAATTTGAAGAATGTTTTGAAGAGATTAATAATCTTTCTAACATTAATTTACTTGGTATTATGTGTGTAGCTCCATATCAAATTAATAGTGAAGATAATAGAGAATACTTTAGAAAAATGAATGAATTAAAAAATAAATATAATCTTTTAATTACATCTATGGGAATGAGTAATGATTATAAATTGCTATTGAAGAAGGTAGTGATTATATTAGAGTTGGTACTTTAATTTTTGGTAAAAGAGATTATGATAAATAGTATATTTTTTGTGATATAATTTAATATAGAAAGAGTAGTGATAATATGAATTATGAAGAAAAAATAAATGAATTAGAAACAAGAATTGCTAAATTAGAAGCTATTGAACATAGGCGTAAAATTAAAAATATCATAGTTTATAGTTTATATGGAGCTGTAGTTTTATTACTCGTTATTTTCTTAAGTATTTTATATTCTAAACTTAAACCTTATAAAGAACAACTTGATAATTTAAAAGAATTTGGTAATAATCTAAAGACTGATAATATTATTGATGGATATGATTCAGAAAATTATGGTGATATATTTGATTATTTCTTTAATTATTAATGGATGGTATTAATATGAATGATGATATTTTATATATGGTTAAAATATATAGTACGTATGATACTGATTGGCTAGGTGATAAGTTTAATGATTTAAGTGAGTTAACACGCCATCATATTGTAAAAAAAGAACATGGTGGACAAGACTCTATAAAAAATTATGCTTTGTTAACTAGAAAATCACATTCATTTATTCATTATTTAGAAGTTAATTATAATAAAGAATACAATTATTTAAATTCTAAATTTATAGAACTTAATAATAGTTTAACTAGTCCATCTATTAATTATTATGAAGATGTTTGTAAAGTAGTTAAAAGAGTTAGAAAGAAAATAAAAAATAATAGAAGGAAAAGGGAAGGTAAAAATGTATAAGAAGGCTATAAAAGATAATTCAAATTATTTACTTCCATTTATTGAAGGAGTTAAGTATTATGGTTCCAATGAAATTGAACATGCTCTTGGAACTATGATGATATTAAATAAGAATGGTGATATTTTAACGTGTAAACATATAGCTAAGGAATTTATTGAAAATGATATATTATCTAAAAGATATAGAGAATTTTTAGACGAATGTAAAAAAGCATCTAAGAGTGAAAAAGAAAGAATTGAAAAGAAATATGGTTTTAAAGGTAATAGTGTTGTTTTAACTAATATCAATTTACCTTTTGAAGTTCAAGGAGAAATTGGTATAGAAATTAAATTTCATGAATATTTAGATTTAGCTATAATCAAATTTAAAAATGTTAAATTTGATTGTGAAAAATATCCAATATTTAGTAAAGAATTACCAGTTCAAGGACAAAGTTTATGTAAGCTTGGATATGCTTTTCCAGAGTATAGTTATTTTGAATATTCTAAAAAAGATAATAATATCATTTTAAAAAAAGAGATGACTTCTAATTTTCCTTTATTTCCTATGGATGGAATTATGACTAGATTAGTTGTTGATGAAAAAGGAATAATTAGTATGTTTGAAACTAGTACTCCTGGATTAAGAGGTCAAAGTGGAGGACCTATTTTTTCTCCTGAAGGTGTAGTTTTTGGTATTCAATCTATGACTAGACACATAGATTTAAATTTTGATGTTAATACTACTGTAAAAAGAGGTATTAGTAATAAGAAAGTAGTATATACACCATTTATAAATTTAGGTGTTGGGATAAGTTCTGTAAAAATTATTGAATTTTTAAAGGAAAATGGTGTAGAATATAGTAGCATTTAGGAGGTTTTATGCAAGAAGATACTATACAAAGAAAGGTGCTTGAATACCTAGATTCATTATGCTTATTTATAGAAAATATAGATTGTGTTAATAAACATGAATATATTGCTATTATTGAAAGAAAAGTTAAAGAATATAAAGAATATTTAAGAAATGAATATTCTCTTAAAAGAAAGAGGAATTATGAGTAAAGTAAATGTATTATATAAAGTTAGAAAAAATGAAATAATAGGTTTTTATAATAAATATAAGAATATTGATAGTGAAAGTATATTAGATGTTAATGATAAGATTGTTGATTTTAATTTGAAAAAAGAACATTTTGATAATCCATTAGAAGAATTCTTTAATATAGTAGCTATGTGTTCTTATATGGTAGATAATGATTTATATGATGAATATTTTTTTGATACATTTGATGAAATATTAGAAGAGTATAATGAACATAAATTTGATGATGATTTTTTAGATTTTGAAAATGATAAAAAGGTATTAGATGAAGATATATCTAAAATTAATGAATATTTATCTCATGAGAATGATAAAATGAATTATTATGATTCTTTAAGTGAAATATATACAAATGAAGCAAATAAATAGTTTGCTTTTTTTATTATTTTTTGTATAATTAAATTGTAAGGTAGTGATAATATGAAAAAAGTTTTATTAGGTATTTTATGTTTATTTATGATATTTCCTATAATTAATGCACAAGAAGCTAATTATGTAACAATTGATAAAGTAATTGAAGAGCTCCCAAAAACCAATGTTTTTCAAATGATTAGTCAAAATGAAGAGGCTAATGTAAGAATTGCTAAAAATGAAACGGATCACACGATAGATTTTTATATGAATGAAGAATTATTTGCTAAAATAAGTTATACTTCTGAATATATTGAATATGTTAATAATAATGAAATTACTATGGAGGAAGCAGAAAAACAATTTAGTGAAATGTTTTTCATAGGTGCGACTATGGAAGCCGTATTAAGAGCATGTGGTTATGAAGATAAAACTTTATCAAGTGATGATAGTACAAATTATAATGAACAATTCTATAATACCTATGGTTTATTAACAACATCTGAGAAATATAATATAACTGAAGATGGTCATACAAGTAGTGGTGATTTTATTAGGCATTTTAAAATATCATTAGATAAAAATAAAATAGATAAATTAATGAGTGAATATGCATCTAATTCAACTACTCCTGATCTTAAAAATTTAAGAACATCTCTAAAAGTTAAATCATCAGATAAAGGAAGTGTTAAATTAGGAGTAAAAGTTCTTGATGATAGTGGTGAAAACTTTACATTCTTCTGTAATATATATAGATCTGATAGTGAAAATGGAACATATGTTAAATTAAATGATGAAGAGTTTGCTTGTTCAAGTAAAGAAACTACTTATACTGATAAAAATGTAGAAAGTGGAAAAACTTATTATTATAAAGCTAGTGTAAGTGGTAGTACTGTAGATTCTCCTTCAATATCAGTTAAAACTTCAAGTGATGTAGCAGTTAAGAATCCAAAGACTGGTGTAGATAATCAATTATTCTATTTATTATATGCAACATTAGCAGCTATCTTAGTAATAACATATTTAAGTAAACAAAAAGGTATTAATTTTTAATTAATACCTTTTATAATGCAACCATTATATATTTTAATATAAATAGAAGTGAGAATATATATATTATTGGTGATACTTTTTTTGCATTTCCTGTAGATATATTTACTAAACTATAAAATATAAATCCAAATTCAATACCTGTTGTTATTGAATAACCACAACACATCATAATTATTGTAAAGAAACATGGTATTGATATCTTATAATCTTTCCAATTTATTGTTCCAATATTTTCTAACATTGATGCTCCAATTAATATAAGTATAGGTGAAACTGCAGCCATTGGAACACATTCTATTATTGGATAGAAAAATAATGCTAATATGAAGAATAATGAAACAAATATTGATGTAAGACCACTTCTTCCTCCAGCTTCTATTCCAGCGCTACTTTCTAAATATGTTGTTACATTACTAGTACCAAGAAGAGCTCCAATCATTGTACCTGTTGAATCAGCTATCATAGCTCTTTCTAAATTCTTTGGCATATTTCCATTTTTATCCATTTTAAATATTCCTGATTTTTTTCCTGTTCCTATAAATATACCTAGTGTATCAAATAAATCTGACATTGTTACAGTAAATATTGTCATACATGTAACTAATAGTGCACTTTTTATAGTAAATAAAGATGAAAAATCTAATTTAAATAAAGTAGGTGTTATATCAGGAAAAATATTATAATTTGCAAAATTAGGTGCATGTGTTACTCCAAGTGGAATACCAATTAATGTTGTTATAATTATACCTATTAAATATGAACCTTTGACTTTTTTTACAACTAATACTGATGTAATTATTAAACCTATTATTGCAAGTAAGACTTCAGGTTTTAATAAATTTGCAAGTTGTGGAAAAGCATTTAATGCAATTCCATTTTCAACACTGCTTGCGCCAAATTCAATTATTCCTGCATTCACAAGTCCAACGTATGTAATAAATAATCCAATACCAACTGTTATTGCTTCTTGCATATAATCTGGTATTGCTTTTATGATTTTTTTTCTTAAGCTACTTACTGTTATGATAACATTAATAAGACCACATATGTATACAATTGCTAGAGATTGCTGCCATGTATATCCAAGACTACCACATAAGGTATATGCAAATAAACTACCAAGTCCAATTCCAGCACTTTGTGCATATGGTACATTTGCAAATAATCCAATAAACAAAGTAGCAATAGCACTTGTTAATATAGTGGCTCCATAAACAGCTTCATAACTCATACCAGTTTGGGAGAGTACTTGTGGATTTACAAATATTATGTAACTCATGGCCATAAATGTAGTAAGACCAGCAATAAATTCTGTATTTATATTAGTTTTCTTTTCTTTTAATTTAAATATCTTTTCGATCATATTCTCTTCTCCTATTATAGATTATAACATTTTGATTTATAAAAAAATAGAAAAATAATAAAATTATGATATTATATAAATAATAGAGGTGTTTTTATAATGGAAGACGAAATGCTTATTGCTAAAATTATTAAGATTTTTATATATGTAATATTTTTTTGTGCGCTTAGTTGGATTCTTATGTATAAAAATAGAAGAGATAAAACTAGTGTAATTAGTAATTGGTCTATTATATTTCCGATGATTGCAGCTTTAATAATAGGAGTTATGATAATCTTAAAAATTATTAGTATTGATCCTACAAAATTCTTTGATTTTGGTGAACCTACTAATCATATAATAAATGATAAAGCAAATGCTAATGAAGAATATGGCTATAGAAATTGGGAATTATATAGTAATCTTAGAAAAGATAGATTAGGTAAAAATATAAATCTTGATGGTGGCTGGAGGATTCTTGATGATTCAAATAAATATATAGAATTTAGAGGAGATAAATATTATATATTTGATGATATTAAAAAGAAGGGTGATAATTATAGTAGTGGTACATATAGTTTACTCTCTCTTGAAATAAATGATGAAAGAATAAAGAATGCTGTTGAAGGTGTAGATGGATTAATTGTACAAAATAATTTTTATTTAATTAGATTTAATCAAAATAAACTTATTATAAATAAAGAAGATAAAAGTGATTCTATTGTTAATAATAGCTTTAATCAATTATGGCTTTTAGTTGATCATGATGAAGAAGGGATTGAAGCAATAGTAATTGATTATGATAATATAAATGAAGAAAATACTTATTATTTTAAATTAGTAGATTAGAGTAATGAATAATTACTCTTTTTTTGAGCAATATATTATTAGGAGGAAATATATGACACAAAAAGAATTATTATATTTAGAGGATGCTATTAATCATGAAAAGATTATCATAAATATATGTAATATAATGATTGATTCTTTTGATGATGAAGATGCATCTACTTTTATTGAAAAAGAATGTAAAAAGCATTGTAGTATGTTGGAAAAATTAGAATATTTTTTAAAGGAGAAGGCTGATGAGTGATAAATTATTATTAAATAACTATTTATTAATTCTTAAAAGTACTGTTGAAGTATATGTTCATGGTACTTTAGAAAGTTCTAATGAAGATGTTAGAAATATAATGAAAAATGGTCTTGATGAAACTTTAAAACATCAAGCTAGAGTATATGATGAAATGGTATCTTATGACTATTATGTGATTGATAATATTAATCCTAGTGAGATAGAAAGTAAGATAAAATGTATGGATGAAGAAGACTAGAAATAGTTTTCTTTTTTATTTTAAAAAATGTTATTTTTTTTGTCGATTTATATTGATTTTTTTTTTTACTTAAATTATAATTGAATATATACGATAGAGGATAGTGTATAACTATGTGTCATTGTATATATAACTACTATTCATTGGAGGAGTAATTATGGCTAGTAAAGATGTAGTAGTTAAGGCTGATAGAATAAGAAAAAGAAAGAAATTTGGCAAGTTTGTTAGATTAGCTTTATTCTTATTACTATTATTATTAATTATCATCTATATTGTACTAAGATTGCTGTTTAATGATGGTAGCTTTATTGTTTCACTGGCAGACAATGAAATGCTATATAGTGGACTGGCTATGTATGAAACATTAAATGATCCTACACCAAAGAGAAGGTTAAAAGCTGATGATGTTCAATTTTTAGATAATATATCTATAAAATGGCTTCCAAGTGATATAACTGAACATGAAGGATCACATAATGGTAAAAATTATATTGCTTATTCCTTCTATATGGAAAATAAAGGTGAAACGGTACTAAATTATTGGTATTCAGTCGTAATGGATGATGTAATTCTTAATGCAGATGAAGCACTTAGAATTATGATTTACGTTAATGATGAAAGGACAGTATATGCCAAAGGTAACAGTATTGATGGTGAAGCTGAGCCTGGAACTACAAAATTCAGAGACGATGAGGATGGAACAATAATTTTAGAACAAAGAAAAGATATGCACTCAGGAGATTTAGACAAGATAACAGTCGTTGTTTGGATCGAAGGTGATGATCCTGAATGCACAAATGCTCTTATTGGAGGACATGCTAGATTGCATATGACTCTAATTGAAGAACATACACAAGATACAATAAATGAAATGGAGTGATTTAAGGTGGCAAAGAAAAAAGAAAAGAGAAGTAGATTAAAATCATTGGTATTATTACTATTCTTAACAATAGTTTTATTATCAACATCTACATATGCATGGTTCACAGCAAATAGAAGTGTATCAATTGATCCAATTAACGTTCAAATTGCTGCATCATCTGGTTTGCAAATATCAACTAATGCATCTGATTGGAAAACATTGATTACTAATACTGATATCTCATCACCAACAGGATATTCAGGACATAAGAATCAATTACCTAGTGAACTAGCACCAGTATCAACTGCTGGAACAGTTACTAGTGGATATTTAAACTTCTATAAGGGAGTTGTTGAAGGTGACCAAGACCAAGGTGGTGCTATGGCATTAACTGCAACAAAAACTCCTGATGAAGCAGCTGGAACAACAGGAGATTTCATTGCTTTTGATATTTTCCTAAAAGTTGATGACGCTGCTGGAGCTGATATATTTTTAACAAATGGTTCAGGTGTTACTGTTACATCTGGTGAAGCAGATAAAGGATTACAATTTGCTTCTAGATATGCATTCTTACCATTAGGAAATACAGCTTCTACATCAAACGCTGCTACTGCTCAAGCATTAAGCGAAGCAGGTACACCAATTGTTGTAGAACCAAACTATGATGCACATACATCTACAGGTGTTTCAAATGCATCAACATATTATAATCAAACAACTACTCAAGGAGCAAGCGGAATTGCATATGTTCCATATAAGGGAGTTAAGGCTGCTATTTCAAGCCCAATTATATTAGTAAATACTAACCCAGGTGGAACAGCAAGCGCTACTTATTTTCAAGATGTTGCCACTGTTTATAAAACTAATGTAGCATATTCTAATGCTGGAAGCACATATGCTGCATATAAAGGTACTAGTGCTGCAGTTGGAACTCAAGAAACTCACTTATTAAATGTATTCCATTTAAATACTGGAATTACAAAATTAAGAGTTTATATGTGGGTTGAAGGTCAAGATATTGACTGTGAAAACGCTGCATCTGGTGCATTCTTAACATATAAATTAGGATTTACACTTGATGATGATGAATAGTAAATAAAACAGCAAATAATTGCTGTTTTTTATTGCTAAAAAAAGTATCGAAAATTGTCGTAAAATGTTGTTATGCACGTGCATTTATGTTATAATTTTAAATAGAATGGAGAATTGGATAACAAGAATGTTTAATAAATTAAAAGAAAAAATTAAGTCTAGAAGATTCTTAGTAGTAGTTTTACTTCTATTTTTTGCTGTGAACATTTTTGCTATTTTCAATACATTTACTGAAAAAACAACATCTAGTATATGGGATGGAGTAGTAGCTACTAAGTTTAAAAAAGGTGATGGTAGTGCTTTAAATCCATATGTTATTGATGATGGAAGAGAACTTGCATATTTTTTCACTTTAATTAATGGAGATAAAAGTGAAGAGTATTTTAACAAGTTTTATACAATTACAAATAATATTGATTTAAATGGATATGATTTTTCTTATTCTGAATTTAATAAAACATTTAGTGGAAATCTTGATGGTAATGGATATACAATTTTTAATTTTAAAATTGATAAATATAATCTTGATGAAGAAAATGATTTAGCACATTTTAACTTATTTGATAGTTTATATTCTGCTAATATTAAAAACATTAATTTTAGTGATATAACTATTAACATTTCTTCTAAAGATATCATTAATGAAAGACCTAGTGAAAAAGTTGAAAGTACTGCTTCATTAATTAAAAAATATGGTGTTACTTTTGTTAATGAAAGTGATGTGGAAAATAATACTACTGAGTCAGAAAATACAACTGAAAATCAAAGTGTTGAAAGTCCTACTGATAAAAAAGAAGAAACAAAAGAAGAAGTTAAAGAAGATATAAAAGTTCCTGAAAAGACTGAAGAAAAGACTGAAACTAAAACTGAGGAAAAGACAGAAGAAACTAATAAAACAGATGAAACTCAAAATGATGAATCTAATAATGCAGAAGAAACTGATGATAAAACAACTGAGGAAGAAATACCTCAAATAATTGAACCTTCTGAAGGAGAAACAACTAACGAAAATGAAAAACAAGATGAAGTTGTTAATACTTATGTAAGTAATATAACATTTAGTTTATTTAGAAATGTTAAACAATCTGTTTTAAGTAATATTAGTGTTAATAACATTAAAATTAATTATTCTGGTGATGAAAAGAAATTTACATCTTCATTATTTGTTCTTGATGATGTTGAAAATAATACTTTTGAAAATATTAATATTAATGGTACTTCTAATGTATCTGATACTGCTGTATTGATTTTAAATTATAAATCTGCTGAACTTGAAAATATTATTTATAGAAATGATGGTCATGTATTAATACCTGATTATAAGATTAATGATAATGAAAGTATTTATGATTATAAAATAGTTGATGGTAAATTAATATTTGATAAAGATTATCCAGTTAAATCTATTTTATCTCTTTTAAATAATAATTCTAATCTTAAATGGAAGATAACTAATAATACATTTAAGATTGAAAATACTGGTAGTGATGGCGGTAAGAAAAACATTTTAAAACTAAGAAGAGCTGCTCCTAATGCTCATGCTAGTGGAACAGAGGGTACTGTTGTATATATTAATGATTATGCAATGGATGCTAATTATTATGAAGGATTAAATTATACATATTCTCCTGATGGACATATACCAACTACAGCAAATAAAAATATATATAATGATAATAATCTTGTTTATGTACAACTTAATTATTATGCTAGAGATATTGATAGTAAATATAGAGCTGCTCAAAGTGATTTAGAGAATTATAATCAATATACTTATTATAAAGTTTATCCTGTAGAAAATAATGAGGTTAGAATACCTCTTATAGATAATCCATTTACATTAAGACCTTACAATAAGGTGTTTAATGGTTGGCTTACTGATTATGAAGGAGCAACTATTGAGTTAGATACTGATATTTATCAGAGATATGTAACAATTCCAGTTACTAAAACATCTAATGTTCCTGATAATATAAATATTAATATTTATGCAGTTTGGACTGATGGAAAAGTTGTTAACTATTCTTCATCTTGGTCAAATACATTTAGTAATTTAGATGCTAGTGGATTTCATGCTGTTAATCAAGATGGAACTGGTTATGAAAGTGTAACTCCTTATTATACAAGAGGAAGTGTTAATAACAATAGTAATTATCCAACTGGAGCAGTTGATTATTATGGAGAAAGTTTAACTGGTAGATGTACTAATGGACCATGTCAATACTATACTCATCCAACTGGTGCTTATGCTAATGGAACTACTTATTATAAATTAACAGATCATATGGAAACATATACAGTACAACATTTATATGAAGCTGAAGTTCCTGTTGGAGATACAATTGCTGGTTTTTATAGAAGAATAACAGTTCCAAATGGAACTCCATTTAAAGGATATTATAATAGTAATGGTGTTTTACAAACTAGTGGAACATGTAATACAAGTGGAGGATGTACAAATTATTATGAATTAATTCAATACTATGATTCTAATGGTGATCCTGAAAAAGTAATAAATCATCAAACTTATTATTACTTTACAACAAGAGATACAAATGTTGTTGTTATGACAGGAAGTATTTCGAGGGTATGGTCTAATACTGAAAATAAACCATTTACATTTACTGGTATAACAACTAATGCACAAGGAAATGCAGTTAGATATACAAGTACTTCTACTTACTTTAATATTTATACTAGAACAGTTAACTGCTATGCTGATACTAGAATAGAAAACTTAGTAATTTATTCAAATGTTACACCACAAAACAATGATTCATTGCCAAGTGGTACTGCTGCATTAATTGGTAATGCACATAATGTAAAAATAGGTAGACATATTGATGTTAATGCAAATAACAGAGTTGCATTTAGATATGTTATAGGGTCTACTACAACTGGTGTTAGTCAAGCTAACTTTGCTAAATATAAATTTGAAGTAGAATCTGGAAAATATAATAATATTGGTCTTGTTACAAGAGATGAAAATACTGATTATACTCATTATGTTAATGCTATTGGTGTATTTGGTAATGATTATGATAGAGTTACTGAGAATCCACTTGAAGAATCTGATTTAGAAGTAAGATATACACTTAGTGGTTCTTGGTCAGGTTATATAAGATCAGCAAATATCAATGATCATATATTCCATACTACTATTAAGAGTGGAAGATATGGTACTAATAAAGTAGACTGTTATGCTGGAGTATATGTAGGTGGACAAATTAGTGGTGAAAACTATGCAACTAGAGTTGGTGTGTTTGAAGGTGGTTGGGTTTATATAATCACTGGAGGACCTTTATCACAAGAACAATATAAAACATATAATGATACACAAATATATATTAAAGGTGGATATTCTGATGTTGTATTTGGTGGTGCTGGTAGAAGTGCTACTTATGGAAATAAAATAATTCAAATGACAGGTGGTAGAGTTAATTACTCAATATTTGGAGGATCAAATGGTGTTTTAGGTAATGACTCTAACTATAAAGGAACTATTGATGGTGATTCATTTGTTTATGTAGGTGGAAATGCTACAGTTGGAGATCCTGATTTAGTAAGTAATAATTCAGTTGAAAGTGAAACACAAGTAGAAGCTGGAAGTGTATTTGGAATTGGAAATGGACGTAGCGGATATAATGCTATTGGTTCTATGAATAATTCAAATGTTATTATTAATGGTGGAACTATAAATAGAAATGTTTATGGTGGTGGAAATTATGGTGCCGGTGGTCAAAATAAGAGCGGTACTACAAAGATTTTCATTCATGAAGGAGAAATTAAAGGTTCTGTTTATGGTGGTGGTAACAACAATGGTGTTGGTACTAATAATTATACAAATAATATATCAATAGATATGGATGGTGGAAAAGTATCTGGTTCTGTTTATGGTGGTTCTAGAACCAAAGGAACTATATATGGATCTACTGATGTTAAGATAACTGCTGGAACTGTATATACAGATGTATATGGCGGTGGTGAAGGTGGAGGTACTAATGGTACTTTCGTAAATGGAAATGTTGATATTACAATAGGAGATACAACACAAGGACCTACAATAAATGGTTCTGTTTATGGTGGTAGTGCATTTGGTACTGTAAATGCAACATCTGCTAATGCAAGTGCAAATAATAAGACAGTTAAAGTTACAGTTAATAATGGAAATATTATTGATTCTGTATTTGGTGGAGCTAAAGGTAGTACTACAGATACTCCATATGTTAAAGGTGATATAACTGTTGATATAAATGGTGGAACTATCAAAAATGTATTTGGTGGTTTTGATCAATCAGGTAAACCTCAAGGAGATGTTGAAGTATACTTAGATGGTGGTACAGTTGTTAATGCTTTTGGTGGTGGAAATCAAACATCAATTGATGAAACAAATGTATATTTAAGAGGAAGTAATGTTACTACATTATATGGTGGTTCTAATGAACATGGTGATGTACTTGTAACTAATATAAATATTAGTGGTGGTCAAGCTGGAACTGTATATGGTGGTAATAATGAAGGTGATAGTTGTGGAAGTGCAAATATCACAATGAGTAATGGTAAAATTACAACTGCTATATTTGGTGGTGGAAATCTTGTTGATACTGATGTAACACATGTTACAATTACTGGTAATACTGATTCAATACCAAATGTATATGGTGGAGGTAATAATGCTAGTGTTGATGAAACTCATATATTAATAAATGGAACTGGGGCTAAAATTACTAATATATATGGTGGTTCTAATGAAAGTGGAGATGTTAGTGAATCTGATGTAGTTATTAACAATGGAACTGTTACAACTATGTATGGAGGTAATAATGCTGGTGGTACTACAGCAACAACAAATATAGATGTAAATGGTGGAAATATTACTACTATATATGGTGGAGGAAATAAAGCTACAAGTACTACTACAAATGTAAATATTGATAATACTTCAAGTGGAATTACAAGTGTATTTGGTGGTGGTAATGAAGCAGCATGTACAACAACAAATGTTACTTTAAATGGAAATACTGGAACAATTACAAATGTATATGGTGGAGGTAATAAATCTGGAGCTACTACAACTAATGTGACTAGTACTTCTGCTAATGTAAAAGTTGATAAAATGTTTGGTGGTTCTAATCAAAGTGGAGATGTTACAACATCTAATGTAATTATTCAAAATGGTGAATTTACTACTGTATTTGGTGGTAATAATGCCGGTGGTGAAACTCAAACTGCTAATGTTACTATGAATAATGGTAAAGCTACTACAATATATGGTGGTGGTAATGAAGCTCAAACTGGAGAAACTCATGTTACTATTAACAATTCAACAACTCCAATAAATGAAATATTTGGTGGCGGAAATTTAGCTAGTACAGGAGATACTGAAGTAATATTTAATGATGGTAAAGTTAATAGTATTTATGGTGGTGGAAATCAAGCTGCTGCTGAAGATACTACTGTTACTGTTAAATCTGCTAGTAGTACTATTAATAATGTATATGGTGGAGGAAATAAAGCTGGAGCTCAAAGTACTACCGTAACAATTGGAACTACTACAAGTAACTTTAATGTTAATAATGTATATGGTGGTTCTAATGAAAGTGGTAATGTTACAACTACAGATGTTACCGTAAATAAAGCTACACTAATAAATGTATATGGTGGTAATAATGCTGGTGGTAAAACTAATGATGCAAGTATTGAAGTTAATGGATCTAATATAATAAATCTATATGGTGGAGGTAATGAAGCCGCCACTGCATCAACTAATGTTGTTGTAAATTCAGGAGATATCGTCGCTGTATTTGGCGGTGGTAATGCTGCTGGAGTTGATAATAATACTGAAGTTAAATTACTTGGCGGTAATGTTGCTAACAATGTATATGGTGGTGGAAATGAAGGTACAGTAGGTGGAAATACTAATGTACTTATCCACAATTCAAATATAAATGGAAGTGCTTATGCTGGTGGAAATGGTAGTACAGCTATAGTAACTGGAGATACAACAATTACTGTTAGTGGAAGTAGTGTAATTGGAACATCATCTTGTTCAAATTATAGTAATTGTGGTGTATTTGGTGGTGGTAATGCTGCTGAAACAGGTACAGTTGCAACTGAAGCAACAGCTACTGTAAATATCGCTGGTGGAACTATATATGGTAATGTATATGGTGGAGCTAATACTTCTAAAGTTTATGGAAATACAGTTGTTACTATTGGTGATGATGTAGCAACAGGTACAAATATACAAAAAGATGATGTACACATTAGAGGAACAGTTTTTGGTGGTGGAGAAGCTAATGCATCTGGTTCTGCAACATATGATTTCTCATTTATCAGTGTTACTCAAGGTGTTACAATTAACATTAATGGAAATGGATATAATAATTTTAAAATAGACGGATCTATATTTGGTAGTGGTAATGCTTCTTCATCTGAAGGTGCTAGTAATGTTACTATTAAAAATTATGGTACATTTAATAACCCTCAATATAATGTATCTATTCAAAGAGCTAATCTTGTAACAATTGATAATTCAGCTATAGTATTATCTGGAGCTACAGATAGAACTAATGAATATAGTGATATACTATTCTCATTATCAAGAGTTAGTGAATTAGATGTTAAAAATAATACAACATTATTCTTAGAAAATGGTGCTAACTTACTTGAAAGCTTTAAGAGCTTAAATGCTGATGGAAGTAAAGCAACTGTTACAATTGATGAAAATACTGGTGCTGTTACAAGAAGTACTAATAATAGATTATATATGTATGTTGGAAGACACTTAGATGTTGCTAAAGACCAAAATGCAACAGATATGGGTGAAGTATATGGAATGTCATTCTTCGGAATGTATAAATATAATAATGATGATACTGTAAATATTGGTATTTATGATGAACAAACTGATGGTGCTAATGTTGAATGGGGTAAAGTATTTGACAACGTTACATCTTATGTAGCTGGTCTTCATAAAGCAAATCATGATATAACTGTTGATGGTTTCTATACTAACTTTGCTAATGAAGAAACTCAAAAGTATGATGTTGATTATATTACTCCAACACCACCAACTGGTCCTTTATATATGTGGATAATTGGTGCTGGTGTTATTGAATACGAAGTTGAATTAAATGCATCTCGTTATTCTACATTAGGTACTACTGAGTTATCATTAAGAGACTTTACTCATCCAAATACAACATTCTCAATTATTGGTTTTGATTATTCTGAATTAGAACCAGGAGTTGAATTAATTGATAAAACAAATGTTAAGAAAATTGCTGATAACTCAACAGAAGCTAATCATGTAATGGGTGTTTCAATGGAAACAAGTAATGCTGGTTGGTTAAACAATGGTCAAACATCATTTATTAGTGATCCAGATGATCCAATAGGTGGTACTACTAGTTATGTTAAAGGTAATTATTCTGGAGCTCCTACAGTTTTACTATATTTACACCACTCAAAAAATATAGCTACTGCTGGTAGTTTGGGTAAGGTTAAAATTCAATTAATGTCTATTAGACAAACTGGACCTTTAGATAAAGAAACTAAACGTTTGATTATTACTCTTGATTTAAATAGAACTCTATATGATACAATATCATATGAAGGATCTATGACAGCAGGACGTAAATATGAAATGTTTGCATCTACTGCTACAAATATTTCATCTACATCATCAATTAGTGCATATTATGCTTTATTTGCTACAGATGAAAATATTTATAAAACTGGATTTCATAGAACTTTAGTTTCAACATTTGCATTCCCTGAAAATACTAAAATTACTATGATTGATCTTAGTGGTTCTACACCTGAATATTATTATAAGGTTATTAGTGCCTCTGATTATCAATCGGCACTGAGTGAAATGCAGAATATTGGTGAAGTTTCATATAATGTTTCGATGTTTGAAGCGATGGGTGCTGAAAATAGTGGTGTGTTCTATGATGATGTTGTTAAGAATACAGCATATTATAGTTCTTCACCTGAATACTGTGAAGAAGAGTTTATATTTATAATTGATTTTGCTGATACGACTATTAATAGTGACTACTTAAATAATAAATTACTTCTTGAAATGAGAAATTCAAGTGATGCGACTATTTATAGTGTTCTTGCACCTCAACATGCTGACTTAACTTATAATATTTATGCTAATAGAGATGCTGTTATTGAAATGGGTGGAACTATTAGTTCAAATAAGATATATGCTGGTGAGACATTTAATGTTGACTTAACAATTGATTATACTCAAAGTACTGTTGGTTCTGTAACTGTTTATGATACTCATTATTTTGATTCTAAACTTGGTATTAAGATTTCATTAATTAATAGTGATGGTAATGTAGTTACAGGTACTACACTCTTAGGTTTACACTATGATATAGATGAAGTAAGATATGACCCTAATATTGATGGTACAGCTAGAATTAAAATAGCAGATAAAGTTGATTCAGCAGAGAAGTGGGTAATAATTGATACTGGTACATCCGCGATTGCATCTGGAAATTATAAACTTCGAATTGAATCATTTGGTTCTCCAGATGGTATCTATTATGGTTTAACTGCTTCAGATATGATTGAATTTGATATTGAAATTGTTAATGAAATATATGGTTTAAATGTTGAAACTACACCAGAAGAAATGATTATTAATTCTGAAACTGGCAAGAATGAAAATGATGAAAATAAGATTGGCTATACAATACTTTACAATTCTGGTTTGACAGAACCAAATATTAGATTTAAACTATATAGAAGAAACTATGCAACTATAGATGATACAACATATTCACTTGTAGATGCTGCAGACTATTTTAGTGATGAGTTAACTGCAAGTTCTAATGAAAAAGAATACATTATAAGTAGTGAACCATTGGATGAATTTAATGTTGATTTTACAACTAAATCTGAGCTAACTAGTGGAACATATAAAATGGTATTTGAATTATATGATGATGATGCGATGATAGGTACTGTTGATAAGTACTTTATAATAAAATAGGAAGGATTTGATAAGATGAAAGATTTAAGTAATAAAGAATTATTGGATATTTACAAAGTAGTTTCAGATTTTTTAAAAAGATTAGAAACTATTAAGGAGGAAGTAAACAATGATTGATAAGATTAATGAAAATATAGAAACTATTATTTCTAATATCGAAATCCTTCCTAAAAAAACTAAGAAAAATCTTGATAAGGTTAATGAATATATAGATGATACTGTTAAGAAATTTAACTTTTTACTAGATAAGGATTTAGAAGAAATTAATAGTAGACGTGATGCAGTTATAAATAAATATAATACTGAAAATTATCAAAAATTAGATACTAGTATTGATTATGATTCAATAAAATTATCTGATATAAGAGCTAATAGTAGTGAAAAATTAAATATGGATTATTTATTCTATGCTTTAGATAATTCTAATAATAATTTAGATGATGTTAATAACACTATTAGAACTTTAATTGATAATTTTAGAAAATCTAGTATTGGACTAAGTGAAAATGATTTTTCTATTAATAAATATGTTAATACATATATAAGGGCTGTTCTTGGAAATAAAGAAAATATTCAAGACGTATTTAATGATTTATATTGGAAAGATTCTGATATTTTAAAGCAAGTTGAATTAAATTTTAGATATTTATATTATAAAAATGAATCTAAATTAAATGATTATTATAAGAATAAATATGAGAGTTTTGATTTTAGTAAATTTATTCATGAACATAAGAATAAGATTATGGCTGAAGAGCAAGGTAAACATGATAATCAAAAATATAATTTTGATTTGTTCTATAATAAAGAAGTTGATATTAATGATTATATGAATGAAAATAAGAAGGCTGATTTATTTCAAAGTATATTTGTTAATCAAGATGATAATAGAAATTATGAAAATGTAGTTAAACTTAGAAAATCATTATATGAATATAAAGAATATAAAAGATTTGAATACATTATTACTGATTTTAAATCATTATATGAACATAAATCTGAATATAAAGATATTCTTACAAATAAACTAAAAGATATTTCTAAAAAAGAAAAGACTATTATGTCAATCAATAAGAAAATGGAAAGAACTGGTTTATTTAAACCTAGTCATAATAAAGTAGTATTATTAGAATCTGAAAAAAATAAATTAATAAATGAATTGATATTTGATTATGAAGAAATAGATGATTTAAAAATAAAAGATACTATATATAATCATGTTAATGATGAGACAACTTATTATGATATATTTAAATTAGCAACTTATAATTTTAATTATTTTGCTAGTTTATTAAAAAAACAAAATAAAGATATTACATTAGTAGAAATTAAGAAGAGTTTAGATGAATTACAAAAATATATTTATGATAATTATGTTGATATAATTGATAATATTAAGATATCTGAGAATAAAGATATTGAAAAAATTATATGTGATAAATATCAATTAAATAGTATTATTGTTAATGCTGAGAATTTAAGTTTGGATAATATTGATAAATATATAGAAAGTATTGATAAAGCTATATTATATTATGATGTTAAAAGATTAAATCTTGATTTAGATGGCATTAAATTCTTATTAGATTCTGATGATATAGTTAAAAAAATTGACTAATATAATTATAAATATTATAATTAATTTATAAGATAAAGTGAGGTATTTATGAAGAAAGTGTTTAGTATTATTAAGGGATTAATAGTATCTGTTTGGTTATTATTTGCAATAATAACAACTATACTTTTGATATCTTTTAATGAATTTAGTGTGAGTGAAGTAGGAAATTATTCAGTATTTATTATTGATAATGAAAGATTAGAGCCTACATTTAAAGAACATGATTTAGTTATTGTTAAAAAAGTAGCTCAAAATAAATATAAAGAAGGAGATTATGCTTTTTTCTATTTAGAAAATCCTGCTGATGAAGTATTTATTAATTATGGAAAAATAACTAAAATACAAACTGCAGATCATGCTGAAGCATCATATTATTTTGGTGAAAAAGATATTGTTGCTCATTCTAAAATGATTGGTCTTGCAAATAAAGCAATTGTATATCATGGATGGGGATTAGTTTTATCTATATTTGAAAGTAAATGGGGATTTATGTTCTTAGTAATATTCCCAACTATATTTGCTATAGTTTATGAAATCTATTCAATTATAGAAGAAGCTAAAGAAGATAGACATGAAGAATAAAACTCAAATAGTTTTATGGCTTTTGGTTGTAATATTATTTTCTATAGCTTTTATAGTTTTTTCTGATACATTAGCATTATTTGAAACAGATTCATCTGGAATAGTTAATAATGATGTTGGTAGTTGGATAATTAAGGTTAATAATCAATCAATTACTCAAACAGTTAATGAAGCTATTGAAATTAATAGTTTTCAATATAGTAGTGATTCACATGTAGAAACAGGTTATATAGCACCTGGTGGAACCGCTTATTTTGATTTGGTAGTTGATGCTACTGACTGTGATGTTGCAGTTTTATATGATGTAGATTTAAATTTAGATGCAGTTGATTATGATGCGAACATAAGTATTGAACTAGAGGATTTAAATGGAAGTAGTGTTGTTAGAACTGGAAAATATGTTTATAGTGGAATTATTTCTCTAGCATCAATTAACAATAATGAAACAAGAACATTGAGAGTTACAATTAATTGGGATAATGATGAAACTAAAAATGAAAGTGATACTAAGCTTGGTGAAGTTGAAGATAGTAAGTTAACTATTCCAATTAAGTTTCATGCAAGACAATATTTAGGGGAAAGTTTGGTAGAATATACTGGATAAAAGGATGGGAATAAAAAGGTGGCTAAAGTTTTTAAGAAAATCTTTAAAATAATAGTAGATATTCTAACATTTTTAGTATTTATTATTTTAGTTTTGATAATTTATTCTAAACTTAAAATGATAGTTACAGGAAATGATTATTTTGATATGTTTGGTTATTCTATATTTACTGTAGCCACTGGTAGTATGGAACCCGCTATTAGTCAAAATGACTTAATAATAATTAAAAATCAAGATGATTATTTTGAAAAAGAAGTTGTTACCTTTAAAAGTGAAAATGCTTATGTAACACATAGAATTGTATCTAAAAGAGGAGATACATTTGTTACTAAGGGAGATGCTAATAATACAATAGATGTAGAAATAGATAAGAGTGCAATAATAGGTAAAGTAAAAGTAATAATTCCAAGAGGAGCTGTATGGCAAAAAATATTTTCTCAACCTAAAGTAATTATTGCTATATTTGCTACATTAATGTTATTTGATTTTGCATTTTCATATAAAGGAATACAGAAAAAACAAAATAAAAAATTAGTTGATAAGATTAAAGATGTAAAATTAGAACAAGTAAATAAAGTAGAAGATGCACCTAAGATGAGTGATGAAGAAATAGTTAATTTATATAAAAAGACTGATATGGTTAAAGCTGGAGAGGATGTTAAGTTTGATAAAAAAGAAAAAGATTTTCTTAACTATACAGTTAGATTAGATTTAAATGAACTAAGAAAACAAATAGATGAAAATATGAAAGAGGAGAAGGATGAATAAGTTCTTTGAACAATTTGATAAGAAAAGATTCATGTTTGTTGCTAGGATTATATTTATATTTGTAGGACTTGCAGTAATTGTTAATCTAGTTGGAAGAACTTATACTAGATATGAATCTAATGTAGATATTAATGCAAATGCAAATGTTGCATTTTTTATAATTGATCAAGGGACTTATGAAAGTAGTATTTCATTAAATGGACTTGTACCATCAAATGATCCAGTTTACTATACATTTTATGTAGCTAATTATAAGGATAGTAAGAGGACTAAAGTTGATATGGATTATAAGATTAAATTTGAAACTACAACGAATTTGCCTTTAACATATGAAATAATTAGGAATCAATCTTTTAGTGGTACTCATACTAATATCATTGATTCTGTATCTGTAAGACAAGATGATAATGATGTTTATTATCGTACTTTTACTGATAATGATACATATAGTTTTACTCATAATTCTAATCAAGTAGATGAATATACACTAAAAGTTACTTTCCCAGCTAGTTATAAAAACTATCCTGATTTATATCAAGGAGTTGTTGAATTATTTTCAATAATTATTGATGCTTCTCAAGTTGCATAATCTTTTTTATTATGCTATAATTTTTATGATTGGAGAATAGCGATGAAGAGAAGAAGACTAATTATTATTATAATTCTTATTTTATTAGTCTTACCTATTGGTTTTACATTTAGTAGATATGTGACTCAAATCATTAAAAACTACATAATGGAAGCCAATAATTTCTTTTTCAACAGCGATAAATTAGTTGATGGAGGAGGAACCTATGGTATTAATAACTGGGGTGGTGTTGGAGACATCGAGATTCAATTCCAATTAAATAATCACAAGAATAACATTTTAACTAGTGATGCTGATATTTCATATACCGTAACTAGTAATTGTGATTCAAGTGTAACATGTAATTTATCTGCAAGTAGTGGGATAATTTATAAGGATGAGAAAACTGATAACTTAACTCTTGTTGTAAGACCTAATAGAGCATTTAATGATGGAGAAAGTTTTACCGCTAGTGTAAGTGCTACATCATCAAGTCCATATGTTAAAACTCTTAGTGCAACATTTGTTGTTACAGTTGGTAAAAGAGGTATTAGTTATGAGATAACAGATTCAGCATCTTCTCCATATCTAATGTTTAAAATTACTAATGCTCAAGATACTTATAAAGTAATAAATGCTTTTGATAGTCATTCTGTAGGAGATATATTAACAACTACAGAATATTTGGCGTTAAGTGATACTAATAAAAATAATTGTGCATCAGCATTAGTTACACTTACATTTGATCCCGCAGATGTAATATTAGATACTACAAGTGATATTATGAAAAGTGCAACTTTTACAACTAGTAGATATAATGGTGTTGATTATATTAGTACAATTACTTTTAAAGTAGATGTTATGACTAGTATGGATATTAGATTTTACAAAAGGAATAAGTCTCAAAATTATACTTATCCAATAATCAATAATAGCCCAATAATAACATTTAATGCGGTATAGGAGGAAATATGGAATGTGTATTTGGTGATTATATAAAATTTGTTGATAATTTCCTTACTAACTACTATAAATTATTATTATCTGGAAGATATGATAAAAATATTGTAAAACCATTCATTAATAAATATATAGATGTTAGATATTATAATAAGTATGCTATTAAGGAAGATGATTTTACCGAAAGACTAAATAAAGAATTAAATAATGTAGCTACTGAATTAATGAATGAATATGAAGGAAAAAAAGAACAAATAAAAAATGTATTTGCATTATTTAGTTATGTATTATTTATTGATGGTTGTACTAAATTTAATGATATAAACATATTACTTAAAACGTTATATGCTGATAAGAATATTTCATTAAAATATACTCCAGAAATTAAAAAAAGTGTTACTGCTGAAGTAAAACAATATATAACTAAAAAAATTGATTTCTTTAAATTATTTGAAACAACTGAGTTCTATTTAAAAGGAAAAAAAATAGATAATGAATTATATAGTGTTGATTTAGGACAAAAATGTAATTTATCTAAACTATATAGTGATTATGCTATTGATAAAGCTTATAATTCACAAGTAGTGCTTGAAAATAGAGTTTACTTAACATTAATAATGTTATCATCTAAGATATTATCAGAAGTAATAGCACTTGATTTTTCAAATAATTATATTATTGAGTTTCCAGCATCATTATTTGAAAAGTCAAAAAAAGCTATGAGATTCTTAAGAGCTTTGAATGATGAATTATTAAAAGAAAAAATAAGTCTTAAAATATATTACAAAGATTATAAAAAATATAGAAAATATATTAATGAATTAATAAATAGTGGATATAGTATTTCATTAGAATTAGATGAAACATATACTACTAATTTTGAAAACTTATTCTTGTTTGCTAACATTTTAGTTAGTAAAAAGTATGATTATTATGATATTATTATTAATAATAAAGATATAATAAGAACAAATATAATAACAGTGTGAGGTGAAGTATGAAAACCTTTTTAAAATATTTTTATGAAATATTATCTCAGTTCTTCTCAGGTTTTATTTCAATATTTAGTGGTTTATTTGATGGTATCAAGAAAATATTTAATTTTAAAGCTTATATTAGAATAGCTCAAAATTATAAAGGTGATTTTAATATAAGTGAATGGATATTATTTGGTATATCAGCTTTAATATTATTAGTATTTATTGCTATGTTTGTATTACTAGTAGTATTTATAGTAAGAAGAGTACTTAGATTTAGAAAAACTATTGTTGAACAAGAAAGCATGTTAGAAGAAATTGGAGAACTAAATCATAAGGTTGCTACATTAGTACAAGAAAAAGAAGAAATATTAGCAATGAAAGTATCTCAACTTGGATTAAAACCAAATGAAAGTAATACTGTTTCTGTTAATGCTAATGGTGAATCAGCTGATGGATCTAGTGAAGGTGAAGAAGGTGAAGTTGATAAAAATACTGCTATTAGATTTGCTAAACTTCATGATGTTGATGTTCAATATGAAGATTATAAAATTCAAAATTATGGAAATAATTTTACTTTACCAGAATTGGTTGAATTATTTAGAAACTTTGCAGCTAGTCAATTAAGACTATATTATAAAACTGAAATGATTAGATTATTTATATCAGCTTTAGCTAGTACAAAACTTGTAATTTTACAAGGTATATCTGGTACAGGTAAAACATCACTTGCTTATGCTTGGGGAAAATTTTTAAAACATGACTCTTGTGTTGCATCTGTTCAACCATCATGGCGTGATAGATCAGAGTTATTTGGTTACTTCAACGAATTTACAAAGAAATTTAATGAAACAGATATATTAAAAGAATTATATGAAGCAGGATATACAGATGATATTCATACTGTTATCCTAGATGAAATGAATATCTCTCGTGTTGAGTACTATTTTGCTGAAATGTTATCAATACTAGAGATGCCTAATCAAGATGAATGGATTGTAGAAGTTGTTTCTTCTGGATGGCCAAGCGATCCAAAACATTTAAAAAATGGTAAATTAAAAATACCACCAAACTGTTGG
>Ga0247611_10001881_pt1 | contig 35952 bp, 69 predicted proteins | sample 177DNAGHGhighgp2_FD_192422 | JGI IMG/M metagenome (GOLD analysis project Ga0247611, IMG submission 192422) | Sheep rumen microbial communities from Palmerston North, Manawatu-Wanganui, New Zealand - 1770 DNA GHGhigh gp2 | ecosystem: Host-associated > Mammals > Digestive system > Stomach > Rumen... | reverse complement strand
TTAGCATTTCCTTCATCTGTATCTCCATCATTTGCTGTATAGTGATAGACCAAGAACTTAATGTCTTTTGTGTTTCTTTTGCTTCCATAATTTTTTCTATTAGCAATATTTGTTTTTGTTTTAAAAGCCATTTTCTTCATCTCCTTTTTCTAGATTATAATTATGAGATGAAATGCCTAGACAAATGCCTAAAAATGTATCTATTGCTGTAATAGTTCCTACTACTTCTTCTCCATAAGGAAAATTCCAAATTCCTGCTAATGCAAAATACAAAGTAGCACAAGCTGGTAATAATATTTGTGCAATCCATTTAAGTACATCATAAACTTTATTTGACATAATAAAGCCTCCTTTCTTTTCTCTTAATCTCTAATTTAATTATATCATACACACATAAAAAAAAGCAATAACACCAGTCATTGCTTTATTAACTATCATCAAACACTTATTGCAGTAATTAATACGGAATGTGATAGTTATAAACTTAACATCAATATTGATTTTAGATATAAATCAACTACATTATTAATAGAATTATTACTTAATGCAATAAATTCACAAATATCTTCATAAGTAAATCTTTTTTCTTCATCTTGATATGTATGTCCATTTTCATATAGCCAAACATGAGCAAGTTCGTGTTTTAAAGTAAATAACATTTGTTCAGGTGTATTTTCTTCAATACATATTTCTCTTGTTTCATAATTTGACCTTCCAACATAACTGTTCTTACCTTCTAACTTTTTGACATTGTATATTGTGTAAATTCTATTATTAATTTCAAATTGACATATCTCTTTCATAGCATCTCCTTGGAGGCGTGTACAAGATTTGCACTTGTGTAAGAAATTTTGCAGACTTCCACCTAACTACTCGGACAACACGCCATATATAAGGGTATTTCTACCCTCGTTTTATTTTTCCATCATTTGTTTTAAATGATGATAATTTTCTTTTTCTGCTTGTGCTACTTTCATAAGCATATTTTTTTCTTGTGGATTAGTAGCCATTTCTGATATATCTTCTAACTTACGATATTGTTCTCTCATATCTTCCATAGCCATTTCTAAATCTTCGTAGTAATCTTCTTGTCTGTAATTTCTATAACTTCTACGATTTATCTTTCCACCTCTACGGTCATAATCTCTTGTCCTATAATCATCTCTATAATCACGATAGTCACGATATTCTCTATAATCATCTCTATAATTTCTATAATCTCTGTTGTCATAATCTTCTCTATAATCTCTGTTATCATAACCTCTGTTACTTGTACTCATATCGTTCATTATACATTCTCCTTTCTATTCTCTAGGTATTATAGTAAAATAAAGAAAAGTTTTATCTTGTTTTGCGTCCTCGTCCTCTATAAAATCAATAGTAAACTTCATATAATCTTCTATGTTATCTTGAAATAAATCTCTGTAATCATTGTAAGCACTATTCATAACAATGAAGAAATCTACATCATTTATATTGTCAACACCATATTGTCTTTGTAAATCTCTTGTTTCGTCTAAAGTCCACCTCATTCCACTTGGTCTCATTTTATGTACAATGTTTTCAGCCATTTTTTTACTTAATACATTTCCATAAGCCATTTTATAAAGTTTCATTTCCATTTCTTTATAGCATTTATCATCATATTTTTGTACTATTTCCATTGTATCTTCTAACATATCAGATAATTCTTCCATATCTTCTACTCTACCATTATCTACTATTTTTTCAATATAATCTTCAATTTCCATTGTTACCTCCTTTCAAAAGAGATATAATTTGTTTGTTTTGATCAATTATCGTATCAAGCAAATCATCTTGGTGCTTTAAATATTGCATTAAATCATTGTTATTAAAATCGTTGATTAATATTTCATAGCTTTTTATTTGCAATATATTCGACAAAAGTTCTAGTGTATTGTCAAAACTATTCATTATGCAAGTCTTTCTATTGTAAGTGATGGATTATTAAAAACAACTGGATTATCTGTGTTATTTTTAATTGTGAATATATCGCAACAATTACAAGGAACTTGTACTAAAATTTCACTAGCAATATTTTCAAAAGTATCTGGTGTAGTTCCTGCTGTTTGCATTTCTCCACCTATAATGTTTTCTCCAGCATTTGTTATATTTACTGTTATTTGTCCTGCTACTGTTGGAGATACATTTGCATTAAAATGTATTTCATAAATTCCTGCTTTTGTTATTTCGAATATTCCACTATTTAAAGTGCTAAAATTAAGCCAACCTTGACAAGGTTTACAAGAATTTGTCCTTACATTTGTTCCATTAAATAAAACATTTGCTCCTGCTTCTACTGTTTGTACAGGATTAGTATTTATAGCATTAATCATTATTATTCCTCCTTCATAAAAATAGAGATAGAATATATCTATCTCCTTAAAAATTAAAGCAAAAATCACATAAGTGAAAATAGATATTATCTAATATTGCTTATTAAATTAAATTGTTCCATTAAATCCGTTGCAACCACAACCATTGTTACAGGTAAATATTGGTGTTCTTCCATATACTGGTGTACTTGGAACTGGGCAATTTGAAAGTCTGTTATACAAAGCATCTACTTCATTAGCAAATCCTTGTGAAATGAATGCGTTTTGCTCTGTTTGGCTATTTCTTAAATTAGCTTCTGTAAGTTTTAATTCTAATTCGTGAATTTTATCTGTCTTACCGTCTAACTCTAATTGACATAGCTTATCTAAAATAGCTTGAGTGTTAGATGTTGCATTTGTAATAATATCTCTTGTATTATTAGCATCGGCAAATCTTGTCATATTTCCTTCATTTTGAATTAAGTTTTGAGTTTGACAGTTGGCTAATCTGTTTTCGCAACAACAATTTAAGAAACTTGTGTTTAGGTTGTAATATCCATCTTTGATACTATCATTTAGCGAATATGTTGAATTGCAAATTTGACTAGAAATTCCATTTAAGTCACTTCTAATTCCATTAATATCATTACTTAATTGTAATGTATTAAATCCATTGTTTGTGTTTTGCATAATTTCTTTTTGTCCATTAGATAGCCAAGCATAGTTATCGTTAAAACCACCAAAACCACCATTTCCGTTGTTTCCAAAACCGCCAAATAAAGCTAGTAATAAGATAACCCAAATCCAATCAGAATTATTTCCAAAACCGTTTCCAAATCCTCCACCATAAGGGAATACTGGATAACCATAGTTTCTGTCTGTGTTACCTACAACTGCTGAAATATCAGCTGGTGATAAATTATCTCCCATAATGCTTTCCTCCTTTCTTCAATATTTATAATAAATGTTTATTGCTAAACAATTACTAACTACTTCATGTTTTGTATTTGTGAAAGAATATTGTCAGGAACTCCATATTGTTTTGCCCTAGATAATAAATCTTTTTTTTGCTCTGGTGTAGCATTACCCATCATTTGTTGTAGTAATGCTTGAGGATTTCCATTACTTTGCATTAGATTTTGTACTACTTGATGTCCTTGTGGGTTTCTTACTTTCAACTGGCTTAATAATGTTTGTATTAACGGATTTTGCATTTTCTATTTCTCCTTTCAACTCATTTACTTGCCTTTGTAAATCTAATATTTCTCTGTCTTTCTCATCTAATTCAATTACTTCTTCTGTGCTAAATGTTCTGATATTTCCAGAAACATCTTTTACCCATATTGTAGAAAAATCTTTTTTGGCAAATATTCCTGTTTTCATTACAAAAGTATTCTTTACTTCATCAAAACTATCTGCATATTTACTTTCTAATTCTGTATTATTGTTTTGTGGTGCTATTTGAAAATTCTGTGTAATTGGTTGTTGAATAGGTTGCTGATTTTGTTGTTGTTGTAATTGTCTCATTTGAGTGTCAATTCTATCTCTCATAGCCTGTAAATCTTGCATATAAAACTGATTATTTGGATAATATGTGTATGCCATTCCTTAATTACCTCCTAATTCTTACGAAAATCAATTTTAAGCTATTTTTAATATTTAGACATAAACTTATATTCCTAAATATTATTGTTTCTTTAAAACTAATTTTCGTTAGTCATTTTATCTAGTTTCTTTTCTATTTGTCTCAAGTTATATAAAATACAAAAAAGATAATCGGCGACACTTACTTTGTACTTATTTCTGCATCCTTTTTCTTTCATTCCGATTATCTCCTTTCTTTTTATTAGATTATAAAATATTTCTATAATACAAAAATGTTAAAAAAGTGCCATCTTTTTGTATTTAGGCACAAAAAAAGAAGCCCATAATTGGACTTCTAAATGTTTATCATTAAACAATTTTCATAATTTTCTTTTTAATTGATTTTATTTCTCTTGATACTGTTCTTTCGCTTAAAGACATCTCTATTGCTATTTTTACTATTTTTTGTCTACCATGTCTATCTGTAAGTCTATCAAATATTTCTTGTTGTCTATCGTTAAATCTAGCATTTTCATTAATAAAATCTAATTCGTTCTTAGTAAAGTCATAATTCATAAAATTACTTCCTTTTTATTCTTCTAGCTCTTCTTATTTTCTTTCTAACTATTTTAGTTTGTTTTGCTTTTGCCATATTATTAATCTCCTATATTTTGATTAATTGATGAATTATCTCCCTCTGTATCAGCATCTTGTGTTGTTATAGTTTCTGTTTCTTCTATTGGTTGATAGATATACCAAATAAATAATCCTATTGTAGCAAACCATAACATTAATACAATTATAAAAGAAATAAACCATCTTTTGCTTTGTGCTTTAATTTCGTGCAACAATTCTGTTGCTAATGTTTTTTCTTCCATACTATTACCCCCTATACATATCAAAAATAACTTTTACTGCTATTCCAATTATTGTAGTTCCAATAGCTCTCCAAGTCCATTGAGAATTTGATTTTAGTTCTTTAATATTTTCTGTGTTTTTTTCAATGTCTTTTTTTATGGGTTCTATTTGCATATTTGATACTTTGCCAAAATTATCTAATTTTTCAAAAATTATATCCGTTTTTTTATCAATGCTTATCAATAGTTCTCCACTTTTAGACATTTCATCTTTAATTTCAACAACTTCTGATTTTAAATTATCAAATTCTTCTCTACTAACATATTCATTGGTCATAGTTAAAGTCTCCTTATAATATAATTATAACATATATTACATTTTTTGTAAATGTTTTAATTTAACTTGTATCCTATTATTTTATAAATTAGATTATTTACAGAATTATCATCTGCAATTGTATGAGAAGAATTAACAGTTAAAGTTCTATTTCTTGTATTATAAATAGCAAAAGATGTTCCAGAAATTGTATATATTGTAGTTGTAATTGATGACCATGTTCCGCTTGATGTAGGCCATGAAGACTGTGTAACAGCCGTAAATCTTTCAACATTATCAAGTGTTTCTTTAAAAGTTTTTACTGAATTTTTTGCATAATGATATGAATTACTTGAAAAATAAAATATTTCTATATAATCATAATTATTAGCATTATCTAATAGTGTTCCTGATGAAGCTCCTGATGAATTACTATATAAAACTGTTCCATTTATTGCATCTTCTACATTTTTTTGCATTAAATTAAGATTGCTTGCATTTAATGGTGTTTTAGTGCTTGGAGCATTTTCCCAATTTATTTTTCTCATATAATTATCCCCTTTCATATTTTATCTTTAAATTTAGATTTCCTGATTTATTCGTATTTAATCCTTGTGTGTATCTTCTTCCTGTGTCTATGTAATCTGCACCATCTTTTTGATATACTCCATATTCATATATAATCCAGTGCATTTGTGCTTGATGTGGATATAAAGCAGATAAATACTGTGTTACTTGTATTATAGGGCTTAACTCGTCTGTTGTAGTAAATATATTTCGTTTTATTGTAGTCGGTACAGTGCATATTGTAGATAATATGTTATATTGTTCTTCTGTAAAAGGTTCTATTACTTCTTCTGCTAGTTCGTATATTACTTCTGTATTATGAGTTGATAACCATGTTTTGAAATCAGCTAAAGTAATAGGGACACCAGGGCAAAGATAAATAGCATTTATATTACCCCCAAGCAATTGTATTCCTTCTCCACCATTAAACACAACAGTTTGTGGTGTAGATACAAAATAATTACATAAAAGAGGATATATTATAGTATCATTAACTCCGTTGCCATTACTAAAATTAGACAATTTAAACTCAGGATAATTAGGATTGCCATTATGAAATATCCAATCTTCGCTTCCGTCTAATACAACTCTACCTACTCTCCTATGTATGCCATCTTTTTCTATTGTATCTTTTACTCCATTAGGTAAACTTCTTAATGGTTCTGTTGGCAATGTATAATATATAGTATTATTTTGTTTTATTGTTATAGTTCCTTTACCATACTCTGAATATGGAGTAGCTACTGTGCCTTTTTGAAGTTTAATATCTTCATAAGTTGCTGTCTTACCATTTGAGCTAGAATAATCTATGCTAGAATATAATGTTACCCTTACTGCTGTTCCAGATAGTGTTATTGTTCCACTAGCTCTTTCATCTCTTGATAAATTTACAAAGCCTAAAGAAGTTCCGTTTGCATCATAAAAATATACTCTTGATATATTATATGTTGTATCATTTGAGGTTACCTTAGCACTAAAAGTATAAGTTCCTGCTGGTATATTTAGTCCATATTCTTGATAAAACGATGTAAATTCTTTTGTGCCATAATTTAATATATTCACATCATCTGCTACACTTTGTATTTCTACTGGGTTGCTTGGTGTTGGTGTTCCATCTTGTATACTTTTACCGTAAATATCTACAAATGCTTGTGTTCCTTTTCCATCTATTGTTTTGACATATAAAGTTACAGTAGAAGCTATTTCAGAACTAGATAATTGTACTTCCCATTGATTTGCTGGATATAATCGACTTCTAGGATACAATTCCTCCCCTGTATATTCTTCAATAGATAAACCTTCTATATTTATTTCATTATCTGCTAATGTTACATCTAATTCTTCTATTGGTATTAAATTATCTGTTGAATTGTTGGTATATCCTGTTCCTACACTTATTAATTTTGCTTGTTCAATTACTCCAACTTCTTCTTCCTTGTCAAAATAATTGTTTCCTCTTGGCGATAAATTAACAGGAAATGTCTCTGTGTCAGAACTAAAATCTAAATCAGTTATTATTTCATCAACTCTTTGTATCATAAACTCTTGATTATCTTGCACATATAAATTATAGTTGCTTACATCTACAATTGCATATAATTCTATTTCCTCATATTCTCCTTCTGGACTAGGTTCAACAATAAATTGTCCAAAACCTATTGATAATATCTTTTGTCCAACATAAGGTTGTATTTGCTCTATATAATTAGAAGAATATAAATATTGAGTTGTAATTAAATTTGGTGATTTAACATCATCATTATTGTATTGATTTTTCTCATTCAAGAAAAAATCATAGTGCATTTCTGTCATATCAGGTGTTATTTCTTCTACTACTGTACAATTAATCATGCATACATCTAGTTCTTTATCTGTTACTGACAATGTAGAAGTTGCATAATAGTCTAAATATTTTTGTAAAATTAAATTATGTAATTCTATTTCTTTTTCTCCATTTTTTATTTTTATATACTTATTTTTAACTTTCAACTTCTACCACCTCATTTTCTTGTATAATTGTATCTCCACCTGCATATTCTACAATATATTCTACTTGTGTCTTATCTTCTTGTTCTTCTTGTTCAGGAGACCTAAAGAAATCAATATAATTATCTAATAAACCTGTATTTCTTAATGTGATTTCATAAATAAATGGATTGTTTCCACTTTTAGTTTTATTTATATCTGTTACAACAAAATTGCCTATTACTAAATATTGTGGTAGATAAAAAACAATTCTATCTCCTACTTCTATATCATTGTTTTCATCATAAATTATCTTGATTTCATCTGTGTTTTTGTCATTATTAACAAATTGATTATCAATAAAATCAATTAATTCTTCTGTTGTAAACCATTGTTCATTCAAATCTATAATTTTTTCAATTTGTCCTGATGGTGTTACATTATCTTTCATTTCTTCTATTTGTTGCCAATTAAATAATTTCATATTTGCATATCTTAATTCTGACATAGTATATAGCAAATTAATTTGTTGTGTATTTTGCGTGTTATTCTTTATTCCTACAACCATATTCGTGAAAAAGCTATCATATTGCAATGTCCAATCCTTGTTTTCATCATCTTTTTTTCCTATATTTGTGTATTGTATATAATCAGAACTTCCAATAGGATTTAGTTGACTTATTATATCAGCATTTTTACTGCTACCTGCATTTGTATACTCAAGTTCTAAATGTGGAAAAGAAGCAGTATAATCTGGATCCTTTAATATTCTTTTAGCTGTGTCTATGCCTACAATTATTGGATTATCAAAATAATATATATCACCTGATTTAACTGTTGCAATTGGTGTAGATGAATAATATGAAAAAGTATTAAAAACTCTTACATTTTTTGCATTGATTATATTTGCATAGTCTACACCATTAATTTGTGGATTAATAGTCATTAACCCTTGTATTTCATCTTTATAATTTGTAATATTTATTTGTTTTATTGGACTTTTTGAGAACATATATTCAATAGAACATACCGTTATTCCTTTATCTATATCTATATTCCAATATAATGAATTTTTATTACATATTTCTTCTATTAATTCTTCTACTGTTCTTGATAATCTTCTTATTGTTATTGTTTTATTTGGTACATTTATCTCTTTGAAAAAATATCCATCAGGCAATAATACAGAAAATATTTCCCTTATTATGTTCTTCAATTTATCTGTCTTATTTATACTTGTTACTCTTTTAGTTGTCATTTTTCTTGGAGATAATAAAGTAATAGATAATTCCATTTCTATTTGATTTTGTTGTTTGATTTGAGGTAATGTATATGTATCTATGTATCCTGTATATAATTTGTTATCTTCATTATCTACCAATTCAACTTCTTGTAAATAATAAGGTAAATCATCTATTGTTTTTCCTGCAAAATCTAACACTAAATCACTAAAAGTTATTTCTCTGCTTGACAAAGATATATTTATATCATTAAGAACAGGAACTGTTACTCCTGACCATTTTGCATAATACATTAATATGCACCCCCTGTTCTTAATGTTTTGCTTACATAAGGTGTTACCATTCTTCCAACTTTTGTTTTATCCATATATACATCAGAGCCTTCAAGTGTAATATTTGCATTTAATGTCTTTCCTATTATAGCTTGTGTACTTAAATTAGCACTCAATTTTTGTGTTTCAAAATCCACTGCTGATTTCATTCCGTCAAATACTTTAGGTAAACTTTTTTCAAATCCTTTTCCAAGTCCTAAACCTAAAAACTTACCAATCTCATTTTGAAATACTTTTGATGGAGAATGTATTCCAAATAATGCTTTTACTTTATCAACAATTCCAGAACAAAATCCTTTAATTTGGTTCCATATCCACTGTCTCATATCCTTAATTCCTTGCCATAATCCCTCTATTAATTTTTGTCCAGCTATTGCCATATTTAGTACACCAGCAACTAAGCCATCAAATATAGCTTTTATTATTTTAGGTATTGCTTCATTAACTTTAGGCAATAATTTAAACAAACCTTCAATTAATTTTTTTATTAATTTTCCACCTGCTTCTACTATTTTAGGTAAGTTTCTTGCTAATGCCATTACTAATTTTGATATTATTTCTGGTGCTTTTTCTATTAATTGTGGCAATGCTTCGATTAGTCCATCTGCCAATGCCATTATTATTTCAATTCCAGCATCAATCAACATATCTATATTATCTAACAATGTTTCTGTTATTGTTATTATACATTGAACTACTTGAGGCACTAAACTTGGTATCATTTGTGCTATTCCTTGTGCCAATGTTAATATTAAATTCATTCCCATTGTTATTATTTCAGGTAAATTATCTATAAATGTTTGAAGTATTGTTTGAATTACCTCCATTATTATAGGTATCATAGTTGGTATTGCTTGAGTTATTCCAGTTATTAACTGTTTAATCACCTGTACACCTGTTGTTAATAATTTAGGCAGATATTTAATCAATCCGGTTACTAATGATAAAATAATTTCTCCTGTACTATCTAATAATTTAGGCAGATTATCCATTATTCCATCAATTAGTTTTTCTATCAGTTCTTGACCTAATTCTATAAAAGCTGGTAGACTTTCTGTTATTCCATTCATTATGTCTGGAATTGCTTCACTAACTATTCTCAATATGTTTTGTGCAACATATCTAACACTTTCTACTACTTGATTTAGATTTCCAGAACCACTTAAGAAATTTGCCCAACTTGCCTTAAGCATATTCATACTTCCTTCAAGTGTTTGTGTTGCCTCTTTTGCTGTTGTTCCTGTTATTCCTAATTCTTTTTGTATTACATGAATAGCACTATATACATCACTTAAATTCTTGATATCATACTTAACTCCAGTTATTTTTTTAGCATCTTTTAAAAGTCTTTCCATTTCTGTTTTAGTTCCACCATAACCAAGTTTTAAGTTGTCAAGCATTGTATAATTCTGTTTAGCAAATCCTTGATATGCGTTTTGTATAGCTTCCATTGATGTTCCCATTTTATTTGCATTGTCTGACATATCTACCATTGCCATATCGGCTATCTTTGCAGATTTTTTTGTATCTCCTGCTGTACTTTGTAACAAAGAAGCACTAAAAGAGGTTACATTTTTCATGTATTCATTAGCACTCATTCCAGCTGTTTTATAAGCATTATTTGCATTTTTAATTACTTCTTTTGCACTATCTTTGAAAAGTGTTTCTACACCACCAATAGACTGTTCTATTTCTCCTCTAGCTTTTACACTAGCTGTTACTAACCCAGCAAATGCTGTTGCTACTACTCCTACTCCAACAGCTACTCCTTTTAATGCTGTTTTTCCTGCACTTGCTAATCCTGATAATCCTTTTTTAAAACCGCCATTGTCTAATTTAGTATCAATTACTACTGAACCATCAGCCATATCATATCCTTTCTAGTCAGGCTCATAGGCTCTATTTAAAGACTTATTTTTGATTTTGATTTCTATTTCTTTTTTACAATTTTTGCACATTATATATATTCCTTTTGAATGTGCATTATTTTCATATTTTATTAATTTCTTACTACAATAAGGACATACATACCATTTCATATTACCAAAATGCCTTTCCAAAATCTGCTTCTTTTTCTTCAACTGTTCTCATATCTGGTAGTGCATATAATTTCTTTAATTTCTTATATCTTGCCTTTTCTTCTTTATCTTTAATCTTTCCTAAATCTATTGCTCTGTATCCCATTATTTTTACTATTTCGTTATTATCATTTAATCCTTGAAATAGTGCTTTAAATTTCCACCAATGTAAATTTGTACTATTCAAATCTATATTATATTGTGACAGAAAAGCACTATATATATATTCTGCATCAAATTCATAGCTATAAATTTGTTTTGTGTTTGTATTTTCATTATTCTTATTTTCGTTTATTTGAGTTCCACCTCTGTAAAACCATATCATATCATCTATTGCTGTTTGTACATCTTCAATTTCATAATAGAATAAATTTAGAGCTAACTTTATTTTATCTTCTTCTTTTATTTTTCTGTCTTGCATTAACAATTCAAATTTTATGCACTCCCTAAAATCTGTCCTTATTTTTAATCCTGATGGAGTATGTGTTGGCAATTTATCTAGTAGTATGTTTATATTTTCCATTTCTTCTTGTATCCCTATTTGGTTGGTATCTTTGATATACTGCTTCAATATCTTTGTTATATCTTATTTTTTCATTCATTATATCTTGAAATACATCTGCGTGTTCTTTTAAGTTTTGTTTACCGTTAAACAATTTTTGTGATACACCTTCTCCAAATACTTCATCAAGAAAATTATCAATTATTTCACATTCAAGTCTTATTTCTTCTGACATAGATATTTCTTTTTCTTTGTATTGTTCTGCTTTATCTACTAATTTTTGTGTTGCCTTTTCTAATCTTTCAACATCATTTGCATCTAAAAAATCAAAATCAATTTCTATATTTTTTATTTTCATATTTTTAACTCCTTTTATAAAAAGGGACAATGTTTATTGCCCCTATTAAATACTTGCTGTTGGTGTAAATGTTGCTGTCATTCCATCAGCACTTACAGTTGCTGTTCCTTCTGTAATATCTCCATCTGCGTGGAAAGTACCACTATATGTATATGCATCTGTACTATCTCCATCTGCATCTGGTATTATGCTATAATCTCTTAATCTAGCTTCGTTAGTTTTTGTATTAACTGTTAATATTGATACACTTTCTCCAACTAATTCATTATCATGAACATTTGCAATTGTTTCGTGTATTTCATTTCCTACTATTCTATCAAAGCTATATGCGATTTCTGTTGAATAACCTGTTACTGTACTTCTTTCTGTCTTTTCGTCTATATATCTTCTGTCATAAGTGCTAGAATTTAAAGATTTTCCACCTTCTGTAAATCCTTGCATTCTTGTATAAACAGGAGCTTGTGAAGTTCCAGTATTCATAAAGTTTACTATATCAGCTCTGTTATAAATTTTAAAAGCATTAGCCATTTGTTTTTCCTCCTTTTTTATAATTCATAATAAGTAAAATTCATCTGTATAATATATATTGCTGTTGTTTCTGTTTTTTGTAAAACATAACTTGGACTTGTGCATTCTATTTTAAAAGCTCCATCAATATCAGGTAAATTATGAACTCTATTTTGACTATCTATCCAATCAACAAAATCTTCTCCAAATTTACTGTTTACTAAATTATCTACAACCATACTAGAAAGAGGTGCTGTAACTGTAAAATCAAATGTTATCTGCTTTTTTCCACCACCATCTATAAACGGTTGTACTAATGGTTGCGTTGGAGTTCTATCAATAGAATAAGAATATATATCGTCTTTTAGATAATCAACATTTATTGTATCTCCATCTAACAACGGACAAGTTTCTATATATTCTTTTATTAATTGCATTTTTGATTTTTCTTCCATTACTATACACCTCTTTTAATATATTTTTGTAAATCTCTTTCAACTTGACTTCCTTTGTCATTCATCATTCTTTTATCCCATTCTGCACCTCTTTTAGGAGCACCTTGAAATTTCAAAGACTTATTTGATATACTTCTTTTTACTCCTGCTGGTTTAGAACTTCCCATTGCTACTTTACCTTTATACATATAATGTGCATAAGGTTGTATATATTTTATCGAATGACTATTTGGATAAGTTTTAGTATTTTTTAATGTACCTGTATTCATTGGAACATAAGGATCACATAATCTGTCTACTTCATCTCGCAAAAATATATTTGCTTTTCCACCTAGATTAATTCCGAGCCTTTTTTCTATTTTTCCTGCACTATCCATTTTTATTTTTTTTACATCTACACTAAACATTATTCACTTACTCCAATTTTATAATGTTGTAAGCCACCTTTTCTGTTATCATCTACACTTACCACTTTAAATACTTGATATTTTTTAATTAATGCCTTCAAATCAAAATCATCATCTATAATACCTTCTACAATATAATCTCCAGTATTTATATTTAATGTTTCAATTGTAGGTATTGTTATTGAGCCTGTACTTCCTTTTTCAAGTCCGTTTATCTATTAGATTAGTCTTTTTATTATGTCTAAAATAAACTTGCTCAAAAGCCATTCTCGTGGCTGTGGCATTGTTTAAATGATATACTGTAATAGAATGTATGAAAAATTTACCCAACGACATCAACTCCTTTATAAAGTAAAGGTGTTCCGTCTATTCCTGCTACATTCCATAAATAAGTAGTAAGAATGTTTTGTTTTTTATCGTTGTAATTTTTCTTTACTTCTTCTGGGCTTAAATATGTTTCACTCCAGCCCTCTATATTTTGTGATGATAAATTACTCATTTCACTTAATTTTTCATTTTCTTCTTGTAATAAGTTTATTATCAAACAAGTAGCATATTTTACTTGCTCTGGAATGTTGCTCTTATTTATTTTTCCAAAAGTTTGTTGTTCTATATAACTACTTGCTTGAATATTTAATTGATTAAAATTGTCAGGTATGCTGTCAGCATCTAACAATTCTATATATTCATTATCTGTTACGAATGTAAGCATACCTTTTTCCTCCTATTCTATAAAGAAACTGGTGTAGAACCAAGTTTTACTACAACTGCATTTTTGTTTGTTACAGCATTAGTATAAACCATTCTTCCTTCTAGTTTAGAAGCTCCAACATGTGATCCATCTCTGATATCTACAACTCTTGGTGCAATTGTAAATTCATCGATAGCTTTACACCAATCTGGTGCATATACTATGTATTGTGCTCCTACACTTGATAAATCTTCAGTTATTACATCAACTCCGTTAATTCTTCCAACTACACCTTGTCTAGCAAGTTCTGCACCTATTTGAGATGCTGTATTAGAGAATTTTGCGTCTGTTAATAATAATACTTCTGTATCACTATCAATAGCTACTTTAATTCTGTTAGCTTTTACTCCTAATCTTTTTATTGCTGATATATCTTTTAATATATCTGCATAAATTGTTTCAGCTGTACTGTCTGTTCCAGCTGTTTTAGATGCTGTGTAATTTCCTTCTGTTGTTAATACTGCAAGAGCGTCTGCCTCTAATGTAGAAGCTACTGAATAAGCTCCACTTTCTAATCTTTGTGCTACTAAATTGTCTGGTACTGCTTCTGCTTCGTATCCATCAATTAATTCATTTATAACTTTGTTTTTGTTTACTGGTATATCTAAATAATCTGTTGCAGATGTTGTTAAGTCAGCTCCTGATACTACATCATAGTCTTGTACTTCTACATCTGTGTTTCTTACTGGAACTTTAACAGCTCCTGCTTTTGGATCTCCTTCATAGTCTGTTGTAAATGTGTTTCTGATTAATAAATCAGGTCTCATTAATTCTACTATTGAATTAATATATCTTTCTTGTCTTTTATGTGTTCCATTTGTTGGTGTTACTGTATTTGCCATTTTAAAATTCCTCCTTAAATTTTTATAAATTCATATCTGGGTGTTTTTGCTTTAATATTGCTAACACCCCATCTGTTTCGCTAGAACTAATAGACTTAACTGATGTTCCAGTTGCCTTTTGTTCTATAAATTCTTGACCTTTGATATATTTAGGATTATCTTTTAAAAATTGTCCTAAATTATCTTCAAACTCGCCTTCCATATTGCTAACTGTAAATAAAACAAAATCCTCATACTCTTTAGAAACATTTGCGTCTTTCAACTTTAATTTATTTTCTAGTAATACAATTTTTTTATCTTTTTCTACATATTCAGCTTCTTTTTCGGCTTGTCTTTGTTCTGCTGTTTTTTGACTTTCTTCCCATTCTTTATATTTTGCAATATCAATTCCACTATATTTCTTTTCATATTTTTCTTTTAGTTTCTTATCCATTGCATTAAAATCAGCTTGAGTGTAAGTCTTTTCAGCTTTTTCCTCAACTTTGTTTTCATTGGCTTGAGTTCCAACTTCTCCTGTTCCTTCAACTTTTACATCTTCTACAGTTTCTGTGTTATTTTCCATAACAAATACCTCCGTTTTAAGTCCATCTGAAGTAGGACTGATTACCTTCATTGTTCTTTTACACCTGCAATAAAGTAAAAAGGTATTTATTAAAGACTATATTTTTAGTCTAGAATAATCTTTTTTGCTATTTGTTTGTTTCACAAAATCATTTAGCTTACTATTGTTATTTTTTAATCTATTCTTCATATTCTGCAAGTCTTGTTCTATTTTGTTTCTGTCTATGTCCTTATTATTGCTTGATAATATTCCTTGTAATCCTGCTATTTCTTTTTTATTATTCCTTATATTTCTTTCTAGCTTTCTTTGTATTTGACTTGCATTATATTTGCTTATTTCTTCGCCATTGTAGTTTACTTTTTCATTTCTTAAATCTTTTAGTTCTTTACTACTATATGTCTTTGTAGAACCTTTATAATATGGACTAAATGTATGCCTACAATTCACACCACATAACCCTGTTATTGTTCCATATCCACATTTGTCATATAATTCTTTTTCTGTATATACTTTTCCTTGCCATTCTGCGTGTTCTGGTCTTGCTCCACTATGTGCAGATACTTCATATAAATCCCAGCCTAACTCTTTTCCTCTTTCTAACTGTAATTCTGTATATGTTTGATTTACACTTGTTAACACATTGGTTCTTATTGCACTTTCTATACTTCTTTTTGCTCCACTTGGATATTGTATAACAGCTCCTTGTTTACTAACTCCCTTTACTGCATCTGATATTGCTTGTGTATAACTTTTAGTTCCTGTACTTGTTTCTAAATATGCTTTATTCATTGCATTTATAAACTGTAATTGTGATGTATTTGCCATTGTATTAGTTAGCTTTACTATGTTACTACCAGTCTTTTTAGAACTGTCTTTTAATTTATTCATTACACTATTACTTATTGCAACATCTTTTATTCCAGCTGATTTATAGATTATATTATCTCTATTTAATGCTTTAAGTCCCGCATTTTCAAATATATTTTCTATTTCTGCTATATTTACATTATTAGCTTCTGCAATTAGTCTTATTATATCTTCATACATTAATCCCATTTCTTGCAATATCTTAATATTATTATATGAAACTGTGTTTATGTAACCTACATTTGCTATCCTTCTTGCTGTTTCTTCTATCATTTGAAGTTCTAAATCATCATATAAACCTGTTACTTGTCTTTCAATTCTATCAAAATCATTATCTTTTAGCATTTATTATTCCTCACTAATATTTTCAAATCCAAATGCTTCTTGATTACTCATTTTTTCTTCTTGTATGCTTTCTAGTTCTGTTTGTGCTTCTTCTTCTGTCATTCCCTTAACTTCTATTAAATATGATTTCTTACTTCTTAATCCTTGACTTACTTCTTGTAATGCTCTTAATTGTTCTGCATTTTTATCTTCTATAATGCTATCATCTGGAACTATTGTTATATTATTTGTCTTTATTCCTTCCATTTCACAGATTACTTTTACCAAATCATAGATAACATCATTAGTTATAATATCATAATGTACTTTTGTTCTAAATGCATCTGCGTTTTCACTCATTACTTCTGTTGCTGTTCTTAATCCTGCACTATCAAACTTGTAGAAATTATTTCCTAGTCCTAGATTAGAACTTAGCCAATTCAAATCTGCATTTATTGAATTTATGTGTTCTTCTGACCTTATGCTTAAATCAATTTCCTTAACAGGTTGACCTTCCATTCCATTTATTCCAACATAAGCCTCATCGTTACTGTCAAAGTATTGCACCATTCTTACATTGCCTTCTGTATCTGCTTGCATTGTTCCTTTCATAGCAGTAGGATCAACCAATATTCTTTTCTTTCCTAGCTTAAATTCTCTAAAAAAGCTATCATATTTAATATCAATTCCTTTAAATCTATCAATGCTATTTGCAAATACTGATATTCCCATTGGACTATCAATATCTAGGTTATTTGCTAAATTGGGCTTAAATACTTGAAATCTTGGTGTGTCTGTTTCAACTTCTTCTAGTTCTTGTACATCAGGAAACATTGAACTAAATTCTATTTCTCTACCTAATTGTAATTCATTTTCTGACCTATATAATTCATTATATTTTCTATATATTCCTTTTTCATATTCGTGATATGTAATATGTGTATAATATACTGTTTTCTTTCTTGCTTGTTCTGTAAATCTACTAATTGTTACTAAACCATTGATATATGAGTTAGTATATTTGTAAGGTATAATAACATCTCCAGTTAGATAATCAATAATTGTTTTTCCTTCTGTGTTTTTATATTCTATTAATGCACCTGTTCCTATTGCAAGTGCTTTTTCTAGGAATATTGGAAAGTTTATTGTAAATGAGTTTTCTTTGCTGTCTAACACTTCCCATAATCTTTTTGTAGCATTTTTATTGCTTAAATCTATCCTTGTTTTTTCCGTCCATAATAATTTTGCTATATCTTCACAGACTTTCTTTGCCATGTTCATTGTAAGTCTTTCCATTTGCACTTCTTTTCCATTTACTACTTCATTATAATAATGAAAATCATCTACATTGCCTTTGTACCATTCTAGCCACATTTCTTGGTAATCATATATGTCTCCAACCACTAAATTAATTCCTTTTTTACTTAATGATTTTGCAATGTTATCATATAATTCCATTTTAACCTCCTATTGTTTCAAACCTAGCTTTTGTAGGTTATCTTTTATCCAATATTGAAAACTATCTATTGAGTGGTCACAATATGTATAAGAATAATCGTTTGTATGTGTATTGAAATATTTGTCTGCCTTAAATTCTTGTTCTGTTTTATCTGGTATAGGCTTTCCTTTCTCTATACTTCCTTGCAACCATTTGTAATTAATAAATTCTTTTGTAAATATTTCTGTGTTGTTATTTCGTACTATTTTAAATTTCTTCTTGCTTATAAAATCTTGACTGTATTCAATTAACTGTTCTTTGTTGGTTCCTTTATCAACTGGGTATAATCTTCTACCATAATCTTTAAAAAACTGATTTCTTAATGCTCCGTTCTGCACTATCTATTGTTTCTCTATCTGTTGGTGCTTTCCATTTCTTATTCATTGCTATTTCAAAATTGAATATATCCCTGCTTAATTCACTTGGTGCTTTTTTGTTCGGTTTCTCATTTGGACTGTAATAATATATGTCTAGTAAATACCAATATCCATCTATTCCATATCCATAGCAATTACAAGCTGTTGCTGATGTTTGATGTCCACTATCTATTGAAAAGTCTAAATATAACATTTTAACATTTTCTTTAACATAGTCCTCTTGTATATATTGTAACATATCTGGATTATAAATCAAGCCCTCTAAACCTATTATTTCTCCTAGCCATATCCAGTTATATCTTTTTTCATCATTCTTTTTTAACTTTTCTGCTTCTTCTATTGCCTTTGTTCCTATCCATTCTTCTGGAACACTTCTGTAATCAGTATGCGATATTAGATAATCTTTATCACCAACTTTACTTGCCTTCCATTGATTTACCCAGTCATATTTGTTTTTAGGTGGGTTATAACTATATAATGCCATAAACCAGTCGTTGTTTCCTCTTGTAAATGTTGCTTTAATCTGGTCAATTGTATCTTCGTCTTTAAATCCTGTCAATTCTTCAAACCAAACTATTTTAATTAGCTTGTTTTCATCTATCATACCTTTTACTGCTTCATAATCATCGCCACCAGCAAAATATATTGTGTTTTCATTATTGAATTTTATTTCCATTGGTGCAACTGTTGTTTTGTAATCTATTCCTTCTATAAGTCCTAACCTTTTACAAGCTCTTTTTAGTTCTTTAAATACACTGTTCCTTAACTCTGTCTTGTGACTTCTTAATGCAACTGCAGAACAGTTGTCATTAGCTAAACAATTATAGATTATCTTAATAGCTATCATAGATGTTTTGGTTGAGTTTCTTCCACCTTCATATATTTGATTTGTTTTCTTGCTTTTAAATGTATTCCAGAAATGAGGTGCAATTATATCTTTTATTTTAATCTGCATCTTCTACCTCGTCAGTATCATCTATTATTTGTATTCTTTGTACATCATTCTTTACTTCTATATTATCTTTCTGTCCTAAATATTGCTTACCTAACCATATTGCCATAGTAGGATTTTTTTCTGCTAATTGTAATTGATATCTTCTTAACGCTATTTTTCCGCCTTCTTTTTTTTGTGAATAAATAGTCGCAAAGTCAACACCATAAATATTTTTACACCATCTTATTAATGTATCTTTACTTACTTCAAACCAACTCATTATTTCTGTTTCAGTACATTGCATTTTACACAAATTTTCAAATTGCTTTTGGTCTATCTTTATTTGTGCTTGTTTTATCTGTCTCTTTGCCATTTACTCACTTCCTTTTTATATTTTCTTTATATACATAAGGTCTTTGTCTTTATTCATATACATATAACATTGTAATGCTTGTTTCTGTAATCTATGTAAACATTTTATATATTGTAGTTTTTGTTTTCCTTTTGAATTATTTATATGCTTCTTTATTCCATCTATTTTATCTAAATGTTCTTGTATCTTTACCATATAAAACTCCTTAATTTAATTTTATAGCTTTTTCTCCAGTAAAGTTTTCCCACCTTTGTATTATTACATCTATATAATGTGGGTCTAGTTCCATCATGTAACATTTTCTATTTAATTGTTCACAAGCTATTAATGTACTACCACTACCTCCAAATCCATCATAAACTATTTCTTTATCTTTATTGTCTCCTAATGCCATTGCAATTAATTCTATTGGTTTCATAGTAGGATGAACTGTATTTTTTTGTCTTTTGCATTCCCATATATCTCCTCTAATAGTTTTCTCTCCACCGAATTTTCCATAGTAAAATATTATTTCATGTTGTTTAAAATACTTATCTAAATGTTGTGCTGGATTTACTTTATTCCAAATTATCATTGCTTTTGGTGCCATTCCTATATTAGTCATTGCTTTTTTAAATAAATGTTCATATTGCCAACTACAACATACATAAGCAGTATCACATTTCATAATAGACTTTTCTAAAAAATCAACAAAATCTTCATCGTTCATTTTATCATTTTCTATTGTTCTTTTGTCTTTAATCCCTGAATATGCAATATTATAAGGTGGGTCAGTAAATACCATATCTGCCTTTACACCATTCATTAATTTTTCAACATCTTCTTCTTTTGTGCTATCTCCACACATTAATCTATGATTTCCTAATTGATATATATCTCCTAATTTTGCTTTTGGCTCTTCTGGAACTTCGGGAACTTCATCTTCTATTATTTCTTTTTCTTCATCATCTTCTAAATCTAAATCAAATCCAAAATCTGACATATCTATATTTAATATGTCATCTAATTCTTCATTTAAAATATCTATATCAAAATCACTATTCATTGTTAATTTATTATGTGCAAGTGTATAGGCTTTTCTTTCTTCATCTGATAAATGGTCAAGCCTTATTATTGGCACTTCTTTATATCCTAATTCTTTACAAGCTATTAACCTACCATGACCTTCTACTATTTCATCTTTCCATATTCCTATTGGATCTATCATTTCAAAAGACTTAATACTATTTTTAATTTGTTCTATTTGCTCTCTTGGATGTTCTTTTGCATTGTTTTTATATGGCTTTATACTATCTATATTTACATATTCTATTTTTAATTTTTCCATATTATCCCCTTATTTATCTAAACTTTTTCTTTTATTTAAAGTTGTTTTCTTTCTTGTTTTAGGTTTTTCTTCATCTACAATAATTTCAATTATTCTTACAAAAGGAATATTGGCAGGATTTTTATATCCTTCCTCATTTAGGAAATATTTAGCTATTTCTTCTGGACATTCAAAAGTATCTCCTAAATACAAATATCCTTCTTTGTTTTTGCTTGATATTCTTCTTACAATGTTTTTTAATTCTTTAAACTTCTTTTCGTATGTAAATTCTTTAATTACTTCTACCTTAATTTTCATTTTAAATTCTCCTTTCTTTTTATTAATATTGTTCATAAATACCTGCTTTTACCCTTTTAATACATTCTTTTATTCTTTCTTCTAGTATTGGTATCATTTCTTTGTGTTTTAATTCTGATATCAATTGCTTTTGATGTCCTATGTGACAATATGCACTTGCGTTCCAAAAATCACTTCTTACTTGTGATACACTTTGTGTAGTGTTCATTCTATTCCAGCAATAACAAGTATCTGGAATGTTTATTACATTATTGAAATCAAGATTATCTGCTAGTCTATATGTCCATACTCTATCTTCCATTAAGCTGTTCTCGCAGAAATATACTATTTTATCTTTTCTTATTACTCTTGCCCAAGCTGTACACCATAAATTGTTATTAATTGAATATAAATCTTCATAACATACAGGTTTATTTATGCTTGTATACATTATGCCTTTTTTATTTATCATTTCACAAGCCATTGTCAGCATTTCGTGATTATATAATCTTTTGTTAATGTTTTCTAATACTTTGTTATGTTTCCACCAATCGTCACTATCTAAAAAACAAAAATAATCAAAATCTAAATTTTCTAGTGCATATTCAATTCCTACATTTCTGCTACCACCGTTATATCTTTTTCTTTCGTTTTCTATCAGATGTACCCTTTTATCTTCATTCATATAATTTAAAATAGTATTTACAGATGTATCTGTACTCATATCATCTACTATTATCAATTCAAAATCTTTATATGTTTGATTTAATATGCTTTCTATACAATTTCTTAAAAATGTTTTTTCTTTATATTCTCCGATGGTCATTATTATAATTTGGAACTATTATTGCAAATTTATAATCTTTTTTGTTTAAAAATTTTATATCTTCTTTGTCATATACATAATTTTTGTTTATGCAATTTAATTTTAACTTTATTAATTCATCTAATGGTTCATCATCAAATACATAAATATATTTTTTACTAGATAAATCTTTGACCTTTTTTATTGTTTCTTTATCAATAGCAATTTGCATTAACATTCTCCTTATATAATTTCACTTAATCTTATTCTTCTTTTATTTGCAGTAGGTAATATTTCTTTTTCACTAGGTTTTATTTTATTCTCATCTTTAATGTAATCAACGCACTGCACCTGTAATATATTACTTTGTACAACACATATTCCCTTTACACATTCTTTTGCCTTACAAGTTGTACATATTTCTTCACTATATCTTTTAAATAAATCTTGTAACATAGGCTTTTTCTCCTGTATTATACACTTAACTAGGATTGTGCTATTGGGTATAATTATATAATATTTACAAAGAAGGTGATTGGTATTTCAAACTTTATCTATTAACCTTACCTAGTATCGGCTAATTTGCTAATAAAAAATAGCAAGAAAATCCTATGTGTTTATTGATAAACATATAAAATTACTCTTGCTATTATATTCTATCATATTAATTTATTTCCTTTGTTTTATTTTTCGCCTTTATTATATCACTTATTGCTATTTTTTGTCAATATCTATTTTTCTTCAAAATATTTTTTCAACTTCTCTCTAGTTTTACCACCTAATATAGTTATTCTGTAAGGTTTATCTATGTAATCTAGCATGTTTTCTATTACTTTATCTTTCTTATCTTCTATTTTATTTATTTTTACTATTCTTGCATTTTCATTGTGCCAATTTTCTAACACTTGTGGCAAAGCACCTTTTTTATATCCTTCCTTATATGCTTCCTCTATTTGCCTATCTTTCTTATCTAATTCATTTAATACAATATCTATTGCATTTTCTCTTTCATAATATCTTAAAGAAAAATCTGGTGGTTGTTTTAAAATTTTAATTGCTTCTTTAATGTTCATCTGTATTATTCCTCCTTATTCGAAAAGTGAATACATCCAAAATCTTCGCCAACTTCAAAACTTGCAGAATAACTTTCATAATCTGCATATAATAACATATCTCCTTTTTCGATTTTATTTTTCTCTTCATCAGTTAAACATACATTATATAAAAATTTATCGCTTTTACATTCCCCATATTTTTTATTTTCCCATTCTCTAATATTTCTTTTAAAATATTTACAATTTTTACATCTATTCATTTGTATTATTCCTCCTTAAATCTCTACCACACATAGGACAGTAATTGATGTTTATTTTCATTTTATGTCCGTACCAATTTATGTCTAATATTTTTTCGTGTGGTTTATCAAAGATACATACATGAGCATTTTTATCTAATGGTCTATAATATCCATCAAAATCTTCATTACAATACTCACACATCTGTATTATTCCTTTCATCTAACATCTATTTCCTTTCCACAACACATACATATCCATTTTAATTCTTTTCCTCTTTTAAAAATATAATTATGTAATCCTTTTTTACACAAGTATTTTGATTTAAAAAATGGAAATATACAGTTTATTTTTTTATGAATATTATAAGTATCTTCTATACTCATCATCTCATCATCTGTTTTATCTTTCATAGGCTAATCCTCCTTTTCTATATAATTTTCTTCTATTTTTTCCATTAAATATTTTTCGAAGTCTTTTAATTTCATATAATCAAAATCTTCTGACAAGACTACTTGCATTATTTGTAATGCCATTTGTAATTCTTTTGCTCTATTATCATTTTGTACAAGTTTTTCGATAATTTCTTTCTTTGTTGCTGTTTCTATGAAATCTCTAAAAAATTCTTCTCTTAAAATTTCTTGTGCCTCTGTCATCTTCTTATCCTCCTAAAATTTATTTTTTAATTTTAAAATACATTGTTTTATCATTAGCAATTAAATCAATGTTTGTTGTCATCATAAAATTACCTTTTAAGTGTTTATACCATTTCATAGTTCCATTAATATATTTTTTATGAAAACTATCATTTTTAGTATTTTTATATTCTTCTATATATTCTTTTAAATTATGAAATATAAATCTTAAATCATCTTCATTTACATTATCTTTACAATTAATTTGTATGTTCATATATCCTCCTAAATTTTATATTCTAATGAGCTAAATTGCTCTTTTGTTACGATTGATTTAATTTCTCCTATTGAATATAATTGTTCTTCATTTTCTTCTAAAAAACAAATATCAGTTATTTTTCCATTTTTGTCTGTTAATACTTTATTAACTTTATATCCATTCACATAATCTCCGTACTTTTATAAGGTCAATTATATTTTTTGAATGTTTTACTATTTTCTCATTCTTTTCAAAATAATAAAATTTATTTTCAAAAGTTTCCCCATTTCCTAACATCACTTTGCTTTCATCTCTTTTACCTTCTTTATATTCTAGCCATGCAAAGATAAATATTCTGCCTAAATTAGTTCTTCCGTATTCTCCTACTTTAATCTCCATTGTTTATCCTCCACTATTTCTATTTTTTTATATTTTAAATAATCCTCATCATTTAAAGGATTGATATAATCTGTTTCTGTTCTTTTAATTAATCCTTGTCTAAACAAACATCTTGCCAACAGTTCAACATCATCATTAAATTCATCAAATACTACTTCTATTGCAAAATGCGAAAGTATATTGTACTTGTCTTCAAGTTCTTTGTAATCTTTATATAAATCGTTGTATTTTTCTTGTAATCTATTTATGTGTTTTTCTCTTATTTCATTTCTGTTATATTGTTTTATTTTATTTTCCATTGTATTCCTCCAACATCTTCATATAAACTTCCTTTTCTTGTATTTGTTCAGTTAGACTTTGTTCTAGTTGCAATATTTTTTCATTCTTTTCTTTAACTTCCCAATGATATATTGCCATCATTAAAATTAATCCAAAAATAATTATTAAATTAAAACTTGCTTGTTGTTTCATATCGGTTTTATCTCCTTTATTCCATTTTCTTTAATTACTTCTGTATAAGGCTCTTTTTCATATTTGTCACATTGTTGTTGTTTTTTTGAATTATATTTATCACATAAATATTTCCTTGCACAACTTTTACATTCCATTATATTAATTCCTCCAATATTATTATAGTCCTGTCTTTTATACCATATACTTTTTCTGCCTCTATTTTATATATTTGATTGTCATCTTTATATACTAATTTATTGAATGCATCTAATATACATTTTATTATGTTATCTATATCAGGCTTTTTAGTAAATGGCTTTCCATATAATTGCTGTGCCTTTTTTTGACTTGTAGATTTGGGTGGTTCAATTTCAACTTTTATTTTTACACTAAATGGATTTTCACTTAATTCTGGTCTCCCATATTTTTTCTTAAAATATAATTTTAATTTATTTTCAAATATTCTTGTTTTTTCTGGTGTATATGCTGTGTGTGTTATTGTATTTATTCTTGGTCTACCTTTGCCAACTGCTCTCTCTCTTACTTCTAATACATATATCATCTTCTTTTCCTCCATCTACAAAATTTTCACATTTATATTTTCCTTTAAATGTTTCTAATTCTAATTGATTACAACCATAACACTTTTTACATATTCCCTCTAATTTTGGATATTTCATACTCTAAAATCCTAACTCTGCCACACTTGGTATACAATAATTACTTCTATGTTCTGTGTCTTGTATTATTCTACCATCATAAACATATTGATTTCCATTTTCACAATTACATCTTGCAACATAATCATAAGGAATTTTTATATTTCCATTATCAATTAATTTAGTATATATTATAAAACCTTCTCCATTGCATTTATTACAATCTACTTTTTCAATTTGTTTTTTATTATCTATATGATATCCTAATCCTTTATTTATTTCTACTATATCTGCTAATTTAGGCATAAATTTACAAGTTCTAAATACTTCTTTGATTATTTGTCTATATCTTTGTGCTGACATTTTACCTATTTCTTCATTCCATATTTTTCTTTGAAATTCATCTAGTTCTTTTCCATAATATTTTTCCAATTTACTTGTTTCTTCTACAAACTCACCAAGCGTCATTTTTCATTGCCTCCTCTAACTCTTTTATTTTTCTAGCTGTCTTTTCTTCTTCTGTTTCTTCTCTAACTCCTTTTTGTTGTTCTTCTTGTATATCTGCTATTACTTTATAGCCTTTTCTAACCCAATCGTTTAGTATACCTTTAACATATATCATACTTCTTTTATTTCTAATACTTGCTATCTTAATTGCTTTTATAATTAATTCATCTTCCATATTATCTAAATAACTAAATAATTCTTCTGCTACTGCTGGTGTTATCATTCCTATATTTTCTTCATAACATTTTGTTATATTTCCAACAGCATTCTTTTCTTCTTTTTCATTCTTATCATTCTTATCATTCTTGTTTGTTGCCCTTTGTTTGCCCTCTGTTTGCCCTCCGATTGTCCTCTTGTGTGCCTTCTCGTTTGCCTTCTTCTTCATCTTTATCTTGATAATCGCTATATTTTTCAATAGTTATAAGAGAATATCTGCTTGTCCCTTTGATTGCCACTTCGTTTGTCCTTTTTAGCTTATCTAATGCAGTTCGTACTTGTTTAGGTGTTAAATTGGTTTCTTCTGCTAAATGAGAAATTGATGTAATTTTTTGTCCTCTTAATATTGTTATGCCTTGCCATTTATTTTCTTTATGGTTAGCTGTTAATAGTAAATGTAAAAATACTATTTTTGTATTGTTGTCTTTGTACCATTCCCAGTCCACCATTTTTCTATGTAATTTGATCCAGCCTTCCATATCCTTTCTCCTTTATAAACAAATAAGGAAACCTGCGACAGTCTTTACAGATTTCCTTATGTATATCAAAGCTATTTCTAGCTTATAATATCTATGTAATTGTTAGACTGTCTTTTGTATTGTTATTATATATATAATTTTTTATTTTGTAAAGTATTTTTTATAAATTTTTATTATCTTCTTCTAATTTTTTGGGTTCTATTTGATATTCTTCAACAAATTTTATTAAATTATCTAACACTGTTTCTTTAACATTTTTCAAATAAATATTTCTTGTTTCTATATAATTATGTGCATATTTTGTTCTAACATTTATTTCAAGTTCTTTATCATTTCCATCGAATGATATTTCCATATACAATTTTCTTGACTTTTGAGAAAACTCATATACTGCTATAAATAAATCTTTTAATTTTTCTTCTATTTTTATATTCATTTAATTTTCCTCCATTTCTTTATCTACCTCTTTTTGAATATCTTTCAAAGTTTTTTCTATTCCTTCTTCGCTTACTCCTAAATAAAACAATATACATTGTAATAATTTGTAAGTAGCCATGTTTTGTTTCATTATTAATTTTAACATTTCTGTCATTTATTTATCATCTCCTTTAAAATTGGTCTGTATTTCTTTTGATTTTTATGTACTACTTCTAAATGACAATGTCCGACAAAGCATAATACAATTATTAATATTATTTGTTAAGTCTTTTCCTCTACCGCATTATATGATGTAAATGTAAATTTAAACTTGTTCCACATAGTCTGCATTTTCCTTTGTCTCTTTCATAAACTTGCTGATATATTTCTTTTTTTACACAAACTCTATTCTTACTTACTTTTTTTATAGGCTTATTTGCCACGAGGTTTCGATTTGAGCAATTTTTACAGTCTACCTTATAATCTATATACCTTTTATAATATTTGCACTTTATTTTGCCATTTAATGCTTTACTCATATTTTTACAATACATATTATACCTCAAACACTTCTATGTTATAATCTATTGATGTATCTGCATAACCTCTATTATTATACATTTTGCTATAACTTGGCTTTCCTATTCTATATCTAAAATTATTTATAGCTTTTAATTCTGAAATTGCATAAGTTTCTCCTAAATATTTTCTTTTTATTTCTTTGTATTCTATTTGATTTATATCAGAATATGTTACTAAATAACCTTTATATTTTTTCTTCATAATTACTCCTCTAAAATATATTTTGTTACATAAGCATTTGTTCCATCTGCTCTTTTTACTTTTATTCTTTGTGCTGATATATTATATCCATCTTTTCTTAATCTATATATTTTATCAGAGAGCCTCCAATCCCAGAATAACTTAATTGCTTGTAACTGTGTTATACTTTTATTTAATTTTAAATGTTCTAATATTCTTTCTTTACCTGTCATTTGTTATACCTCCTATTTTATACTTTGTAATAATGACTTTATATTTTCAGGTGTTTCTGTTTCTATTCCTATTGCTTTACAGTCTTGTACTACACCATCAATTAATTTTGCCATTTGTTTTGTGTTATATGAACTTGAACCATAATAAGCATTTATTCCTATTTTGCCATTTTCTGCTATATCTACTACATCTGTAAACCAAGCTATACCATGTTCACTCCACATTTTATTAAATGTTGAAACATTGTCTTTGTCTATCTCCCAATATCTAAAAACACCCAATTGTCTTACTCTTTTTTTATATTCTTCAATAACATCTAATCCCATTTCTAGACATAATTGACCTAACAATTCCCAAAAATATCTATTAGCTTTATTACTTCTTTTTTCCTTATATAGTTCAAATTTATATAACTTTTTATTATCTTTTATATTTTCTAATTCTTGTCTTATTTGTTCTTTATTTCCTATCATATTATATTTTCCTCTATAAATTTATTGAGTTCTTTAACCAATTTCATTTCATATTCATCGTCAATATTTACAAGCCCCAAAACATAATGCACTTCATCTCTATAAAATTTTTGATATAATGTTGTACTTTCAATTAAAATTGGTAAAAAATAATAAATTCTTGCAAAATCAATTTGTATGCTTTTATTGTTACTTAAATCTATATAATATTTTGACATAATTTACCTCCCTAAAAAGGTAAATCATCATCTGATGTAATTTCAAATTCATTTTGTTCCTGATCATTTAGTACATATTCTTCTTTGCTTATTTTTTCATATTCCATTATTACTAATTTTGGTTTTGCTAAACCTGTCTTTGTTTTATACATACTAAAGAATGCATCTTTTATATCAATTCTGCAAAATGTACTATCTGGCTCTTGCCCTTTCTTGAATTGTACATCTATATACATTTTATCTTCTCCGTTTCTTGCTTGTGTTTGCCACCCATAATTTCCTTTATTTACATATATTTTCATTTTTATTTCTCCTCCATTTTATATAAAAACACTCTTTTATTTGTATTTTTGTTTTTTATTGATAAACCTGTTATTCTCTTATCTTTTATTTGTATTGCATCTACATAAAATTTTTCTTTACAAGTATAAATTATATTTCCATAATTATCTTTTCTTTTACTATCTTCTATTTTACAGTCTTTCGCATCTATCCATATAAAAGGTGCCGTGTAAAGTTCTCTGCCTATACCCCAATTAAAACCAGCTCTTTTAAAACTATCACTTGCTAACCCTTTTTCTTTTTCTGTAAAACTTTCTGTTCCTGTATCTTCTTTACTTATCCATTGACTTTTTTCTTGATCCCATATCTCTATTGTACAATTTGCATTGTCTCTTGTATGACTTCTTTTCCAGTTCATATTTCCAACTGTTTCATCTAATATGTCCATATCTACTCTTGCATCTTTATATAATAATAAACTTAATCCATTTTGTTTTACTATTGATATTCTACAGTCAATTTCTTCTGCCTTTAAATTTCTAAACATTGTTTCCATCTTCTAACCTCCTTTTAAATTCATCATCTAGTATTGCTAATTGCTTTTGTAATGTTTTATATTGTTTTAATAAAATTGTTCTTTCAAACACTAATTGTTTATAATCATATTTTGAAATTATATTTTCATATTCCATTATCTTATCTCCCTTAAATATTGTTCATAACTATAATTATAACTTGGTTCTTCTATTGGAAATTCATCATTTTCTACTATTTCTATTTCATTTTTCATGTCACACCATATTTCTCTTATTCTGTCTATATATTCTTGTGGTATATCTTTTTCATAAGTATTATCTATTTTTTGTAATTTTTCTATGACTTCTTCCATTAATTCTATATCTCTTGTATCCATAATATTACCTCCTTGACATTTTAATTGTTTGGTGGTATTATTAAATTAATATACTTTTCCGTATATTACCCACCACATGAAGTTATTACTATTTTTCAGTAGTAACTTCTTTTATTTTGCGTAGTCTTAATTCTGCGTTGTTATAAGTATTGCTTTCTAATAATTTAGTTATTTGTCTTTGTTTTCTTTTTAATTTTGTGTTTTCACTTAATAATTTTAATTCGTTTCTTTCTGCTATTTCTAGCTTATCTTCTAATTCATATATTTCATTATGTAATTCTTGGTTTCTGTCACACATTAAATCATAATCTTTTTTAGTAATAAACATTTTATTTACTCCCTTCTATTTAAATATTATATTTACTAACACTGATAAAACCAATGGCAACCATATAAAAGCTGTTGCTAATAATAATTCAATAATCTTTTTCATTTGTTTTCTCCTTTCTTATCTGCATAATTTTTGTCTAATATAAGTTGATACTGTAAGTCCTTCTTTTTCTGCTTTCTTTTTTATAATGTCTTTTTCTTTTTCTGTTACTTTAATTATTATATTTTTATCTCTCATTTTTTACCTCCTTTCTTATATCACTTAATATTTTTTCTATGGTATTTATTTTTACTAATACCATATCAAAATCATGTTTTGTTTCTTTTCTTTGTGTTTTGCAATATTCATTTCTTAATTCGTTTCTCCATTGATTTAATTCTTTTAATTCCTTTTCATATTTTAATAATATATTTTTCATATCTTTTACCTCCTTTTTTATTGTATTTGTATTATATACTATAATTTTAAATTTGTAAATATCTTTTTTATATTTTTTTAATATTTTTTTAATATTTTTTTAAACAAATAAAAAATACAAGAGATGACCTAATTCTCTTGTATTTATAAACAGCTATGCAACAACTGATTGAGATGAACGAGAGTTCATCTCTTTCTTTTTTTATTATAACATATTTAATAAATAAAATCAATAAAAGAGGACTAGATTATTCTAGTCCTTGATCTAATTTTAGGCTTCAAATTGTGCAAAGAAAGTATCTGCATCATCAATCTTTTTGTATGCAAGTGTTGCTAAATCTACTTTATACATTTTTATTTTGTTTTCGTATCTCATAGCATTGTATTCGTTATAGAAATTTTTTGCATTTTCTTCGTTGTCAAAGTATGTAATTGATACCTCTCCAGTTATTGCTCCTTCATCGTTATATTTTGTAAGTTTAATTCTAAAATTTTTCATTTTAATCTCTCCTTTTTATTTTATTTTAATCCCCAAACAACTACACGAGTACCTGTTTGGAAATTTGCATTACTTGTTATTTTTAAATCTGTTATATTGTCCATAGTAGAAGCAACTGGAGCTCTACCTTGATATAACATTGTCCATGTATTAGATGCTACATTATATACTTTTAATTCAACAGAACTGTCTCTAATAGCTGTTGTTTGCAAATAAGGTTTACCTTCAAGCTCAAACTCATATAATGTATCAGCATTTTTACAAACATTACCAAAAACTTGATAAGCACTTGAGCTATTAGCTCTGTAAAATGATATATTTGCATTATTGGTATCTACTGTACCTCTTATCTGTATTCTTATTTTCTTGAATTTACCTTCATACGCATAATCGGTATAAGCTAAAGCTGTTGAACTGTCTGCTTGCAATGTCTTATCAACAAGTTTCTCCCATTCATTACTTTCTGCTCCTAACATTTCTCTTATCTTTTGTTTAGCTGTATCTGTATAAGTTCCTACTGGATTAGTAGAACTAGCTTGTGTTGTATCTCCACTTGCTTTTGCTAGTCCGTAAAATACAGAAGCATTTTCTTTGTCTGGTGTTATTGGTCTACGATTTCCTGTACCTTCTTTAATTTGTTGGTCACTTGCTGGATTAATAATAAGTTCTCCACTTTGATTAATAGTTGTTCCTGCATCTGTTTTTGCTTTAACAACTCCTAAAGACTGTGTAGTTCCCATTGGTATATTAGCAACTCCATTATTTACGATACTTGTACCGTTTACTTGAACATCATCAACTTTTTCTTCTAGTTCATTTTCTATATTATTTAGTTCCTTTTCTATATTACTAAATGCTTCTGCATTAATAAACAATGGAGCATTTCCAGTTTCGTGTGTACTTGTGATATTTGTTTGTCCAGCATAACTCATAACTTCTTTTATCGTATTTAATTGTCCTATTAATGTTGTATCAGTTATTTCTGTTGTTGTTGGTGTTTCTAATACATAATAAATTGTTATATTATGTGTACTTAACCAAGTTTTAAAACCATTTACATCATCATAATTAGTATCTTTTATTAATACAGTATAATTATTTGTAGATGAAGCATAACAATATTCTCCATTCAGTAAAGATGTTGCAGTCAGTTTTTCTTCTTTAAATTCATAATAATCACAAAGAGATTTTCTTGCAGTTGATATTCTACCACTTGCAAATGTATTTGTTGAATATTTAAACCAACCATCACTAGTACTTCCATTATAAATTTTTTTATCAACTGTTTTATAAAGATACCATTTATCTTCATCTTTATAAAAATAATCTCGATAATCTCCTAATCCACATAATGTTATATTTCCTAGATTTATTGTGTATGTTTGACTTTCAGTATTATCACTATTTGATATTAAAATTGTATTATTTCCAGTAACAACTCTTATATTTTGTGGATAGTCTGGTGATGGACTTGCTTTACCACCAACATAAGGCTCGTATGAAGTTTGTGTTGTGCCAATTTCAGCTTGTAAATTATTATAGTCAACATAATCTCCTGTTGTACCTTCTCCAGCACTTGCATATAAAAGCAACCATATTCTGTCACAATTTGTTGGAAAACTAGATGGAATTGTTACAGTTGCCTTTTTTGAACCTGAACTTGTACCTGCTATTCCACCTATATATTGTATAGCTGTTGAAGTTGAAGCTCCAAAAAATAAATATGCTTGTGCAGTATTTGACCCACTAACAACTATATCACTAGAAATTGTTACTTTATTTCCTAAAAGTTCACTCATACCTAATGGCATTGCATAATATCTTGAATTACCACCATCAGTAATTGTAATACGAACTCCTGTATCTAATACAGTTTTTGTTGTCACTGAACTTCTACCTTCTGCATTTTTATTAAATAAATTCTTACCAGTATATTGATTTTGTTCTGTATTACCTTTAATTCCTACACTCATTTTAGCTTCAATAGTGTCTAATGTTATTTCTGTACCATTTGCACTTACTTTTGGTAATTGCTCTGTAACACTCTCTAAATAGCTTATTTCAGTATCTTGTACCGCTTGAGAATTATCTAATGTTGTTTGATTAACAAGTTGTTTACCAGTAATGACATTTTCAAGAGTTCCTTTACCTATAAAAGAATTAACACTCATTGACTGATAATCCGAATATGTTTTACTAGGAGTATTTGGTCTGCCATCGCTATTTAAAGCAAAGTTGTAAAATGTGCTTGTTTTCAATATTCCGTTTTTATTTTCTTCTGCATAATCATTTGTTCCAATCTTACTATTCCAAGTTTCTTTTTCGCTTGATGTTACAAATTTATTTGTTTGATTAGTATCATCTACTAAATCACTTGCTAATTTATTTTGACTAGTAATTTCAGCTTGTAAACCACTTATCAAATCTCCTACTGGAATATCTATTGTATTTCCATTTTGTAGAGTTAAAATTATTTTTTTGTTGGTACTGTCATAAGTACCACTTACTACAACACTTTCAAGAGGTAAATCAACCGTTCCTGTACTTAACACTGTTCCTGTACTGTTTTTTAGCTTAATTGTCATAACATAAGTTGAACTGTTTATACTTAAATCTAAAATCGAACCTGTTTCTGTTTTAAGGGAATAATTAACTAGCACATTTTCTTGTATGTCATTTTTTACTTCTGTTTCTATTTCTGTTATATCTTGTTCTGTAAAATAATCTACTCCCTTCTGAGGTGTATAACCATCTTGTCCATTAGTACCATCATTAACTTTAGTAGTTGTTGTTTCTCCTTCTTTATCTGTTATAGATATTTCTACCCCATCAGATACTCTTTCTGCTGTTATATCTATATTTTCTACTTTATCTATTTCTTCTTCTAATATATTAATTACTGTATTTACTCCGTGTATTTCTTCTGGTGTTATTTCATCAGAAGCGTCTATATTGTCATAGAATTTTAAGGTTTTAGTTTTGCTTCTAAAATCCACATCATCTTTAGTTAACCATATATAAAAATCAACTTGTTTGTATTTTGTTATTGCATTTGTTATTTTATATTCATTGTTTTGTATTATATCCCATACATTACCATCTTTAGTTATAAAAACTATTTTTTTATTAAAATTTTCATATTCTTCTGGCACATCTATTTTTATTGTTTCTGCTTTATTTTCATTTTGTGTGTTCTGTGCATAAATTAAAATTAATTCTCTATCTTTTTTAGCTTTAACTATCATACATTGCCACTCCTTTTATTTTTTTATAGATTTTGCTTTTGCTAAACTTCCTTTACCAAAATATCCATCTTGAGTAAGTTTATAAGTTTTTTGATATTTCTTTACAGCTTTTAATGTAGCCTCTCCAAAAATACCATCTACTGTAAGTTTTGAATTGATACACCAGTTAAGGAATAATTGTAGTCTTTTAACATTAATTCCTTTGTCTCCTTTTGATAGATAACCTTTTTTTCCTAAACTAGGGAATGTTCCAGTATATCCTTTTTTAGTGCTTGGTTTACTTTGTGTTTTGAATATTTCGTCTTTAAATTCTTCCCATGCTTTCTCGTCTTTTACATAATAAGCTGGACAATTTTTTCCTGTAACATCAAAATGTCTTATTACATGCTCTTTCTTAATTCCATACTTTTTAACTAATTCTCTACCTAGTAAAATAGCATTTTCTCTTGTTTTAGCACTAATATCGTGCTTTTTATTCTTAATTGTATCACACATTTCAATTCCAATCGAATTTGTGTTAGTACAAATCTTATGGAATTTATGTCCTTTACTTCCTTGTAGTCCACCACCACAATGCCAAGCCACATAGTTATCTGGTACTGATATTGTTACACTATCATCATCTACAAATCTATGTGCAGAAGCTTTAACTATATTATTGTGAAAATAATTAGCATTTCCTTCATCTGTATCTCCATCATTTGCTGTATAGTGATAGACCAAGAACTTAATGTCTTTTGTGTTTCTTTTGCTTCCATAATTTTTTCTATTAGCAATATTTGTTTTTGTTTTAAAATCTATTTTCTTCATTTCCTTTT
>Ga0247611_10001880_pt1 | contig 35954 bp, 52 predicted proteins | sample 177DNAGHGhighgp2_FD_192422 | JGI IMG/M metagenome (GOLD analysis project Ga0247611, IMG submission 192422) | Sheep rumen microbial communities from Palmerston North, Manawatu-Wanganui, New Zealand - 1770 DNA GHGhigh gp2 | ecosystem: Host-associated > Mammals > Digestive system > Stomach > Rumen... | reverse complement strand
ATCAAACTCAATACACCGCAACAATAGGAGGAACAATATGGCATCAACGACTATCAACAACATCAGGTTTGTCTATCCCGACAGCCCGTGCTTTGTGTTTAATCCCGTCCCCGTCCGTGCTTTGCCAGTCGGGCAGGGCGTTGTACTTGACCGCCTGCGCCTTGAAATGACAGGAAGCGGCGGCGATAGCTTTGAGGTGACGTACAGCATGCGCTACACCGCCACGGTGGACATCAGCGAATATCTGCAAGGCCTGTACACCGGCATGCTGATGGGTGCCGACATCGACTACACCAGTCAGTCGGGATATAGCGAGATGGGCCAGTCGGTGACCATTGTTGCCAAGGCACTGAACGCGGCTGGTACGGTCATCGCGCAGTGTACATTCACGCTGTTCACCATCTGGGGTGGCCTCAAGGCAGGCGAGATATTCAACCAGCACCGCACCGTCACCTGGTTCAAGAACTATCCGTTCACGATAGGTTACTATGCCGACCAGGCGCAATATGTCGCAGCTGGCGTGAACTCGTCACCCGCCACGATCATGCAGCTGAACAACCAGGGCCTCTACAACATCCTCATCGACGATGCGATGGGCGGCCAGTATATGACGTTCTATGACGTTATCGGTACGTTGGCGCAGACCTCTTTCGAGAACATGTTCGACTTGACGTTCTACTACACGCTCGACGGCACCCAGGTGGAGAAGGTGCGTGTGCGCCTCGTCAGCGAGAACATCAACGAGGGCATCTACCTGCGTTGGATTGACCGCCACGGGTTCTGGAACTATTACCTGTTTAAGGAGGGCAACGTGACCCGAAACGTGGCCAGCGACGGATTGTGGCACCGCAACGACCTCGGCCTGTGGGAGCCGATATACCACTGGCAGCAGAGCACGGGCCGTCGGCAGAACCTCACCCGCAACGATGTGCTGCCCGTATGTGCGCCGCTTGTTGACCAAGAGACGTTTGACATGCTCCAGGACGTTACCACCTCGCCCTGTGTCGATATGTACCTCGGCAAGGATGAGAACGACGAGCCGAAGTGGACTGCCGTAACCATCGAGGCAGGTCAGTACACCAAGGACGTCAAGAAACCCGAGCAGGACTTCATCATGAACATCGTATTACCCGAAATCCCCATCCAGCAGTTATGATGCAGCAGTTATACATTGACGGCAAGCTCGCCGACATCGCAGAAGGCACCGAGGTGACGTTTTCGCTCCAGTCGAACCTGCTGACCGGGGCCGCAGATTTCAAGGGCAACCGCAGCCTCACTATCGCCATGCCCGCTACGGTACGCAACCGCAGCCTCATCAACATGGCGCAGGTTGTGCAGGGTGGCGGCAGTTATCCCTATACGTTCCACAACGTCGATTATTACCGCAACGGTGTGGCCATCATCCAGGGCGGCATCGGGCGGCTGGTGTCAGCCACTCCCGACAAGCTGAACATCGCAATCGTTTGGGGTGTGCGCACCGCTGTCGAGGCCCTGCTGGGCAGCGACAAGACCCTGGCATCGTTATCCACTAACGCTGCCATCGAGTTCCACAACGCGCCCGAGGTGACCGACTATGAGGACGCATTGGTCGATGACGTGTTCTATGCCGCCATGGACACCGAGCTGCATGAGGGCGAGAATGCCTACTACCACACCCACGTTGTCATCGGCAGCGACACCTACGACTACACCGAGGAACAGCCGGCATCGGCCCTGCTGCATCCGTCGGTGCGCATGAACTGGATATTGTCGCTCATGGAGGCGCAGTATGGTGTGAGCATTGATTGGGGCAGTGCCATGGATGACATCGACAGGATGATTGTGCCGCTGGTAAACAAAATTCCCAACGACACGACCTACAACTACGGATTCACGGCAAGCACCAGCGAACCAAATGGCGGCAACCTGATCCGCTTTAACATCACGCACCCGTCACCCATCATCACCCAGACGGCACCCGAAGTGCTGACATGTGCCACGGCATTCACCGGCTTGGTAAAGTACTCGCTGTCGCTGTACATCAACGAGGCCGACCTGGTGCCCGTGTCACGGCCTATCATGCGGGCAAAGTACGGCTATTCCCTTGGCCTTCGTGTGGGAAGCACCTGGCATTGGTGCCCCATTATGCCCGAAGGTTATACGTTCCTTGCCGATAAGATTGCGGGCGGCAGGCTGACGTTGTATGTGTCGGGTTATCTCAACATCGAAATGGCCGTCGATGACGAGCTCTATCTTGCCATCGGCACGACAAGAAACGGCATCTTCGATCCTAACGCGGCTGGTGACATCCATGTCCAGGGCGGTCCGCTGTATATTGCCGAAATCATCGGCAAGGAGAACGAGGTGCAACCCAACCAGATGTTCCCCGTCGAGGGTAACCTGCCCGACATCAAACCCATCGACCTGGTAAAGTTCCTTGCCGCTGTTACTGGTGTGTTCCCGACACAGGCATCGACCACCGACACGCTGGTCATGTGTCCCGTGGCATCGGTCTTCGACTGGAGCCGCATCGTGGACTGGTCCAGCAGGCTGTTGTCACCTACGGCACGCCCTGTGGCTGCAAACAAGGCTTTTGCCGTTGACGGATGGGCGCAGCGCAACTGGTGGAAGTGGAAAGAGGATGACACCGTGCTGGGCAACTATGACGGCAGCATCGACGTGGATGATGAGACCCTGGAGAACGACCGGGACGTGGTGACATTCCCGTTTGCCGCCACTGACGGCAACAATGTACCGTTGTACACCAAGGAAGTCAAACAAGGCGGCGTGGTAGAGACCAAATACAAGGCCGTGCAGCCGCGTGTGCTGAACCTGATAGAGGGCAGCAGCGGTGAGGCTGTCGGCATGTTCGACATGGACATGAAACGCATCCTTGCCGACTATTACGGTGACCTTGCAGCAACGATGCAGCAGCCGTCAGTCATCACCGAGACCATCCACATCACCGACGTGGAGCTGTCGCAGGTGGACGAGACGCGCCCGATATACATCAAGCAGCACGGCGCATTTTTTGCCCTGCTGGAGCTCAATGTCAAAGGCAACCACACGGCAGAGGCCAAACTTTTAAAACTAACCAAACGACAGGAGGAAGAATAAATGCCGACTAACACGCAAGAAGTCGAAACCATCCTTAAACTCAACGTCGATTACCAGCAGGGCATCAAGGACGTTGGCGCATACCTTGCAGAGATCAAGAAACTCAAGGACGAGCAGAGCGCACTGAACAAGGCCCTGAAGGATAACCAAATCACCGAACAGCAGTATGGAGACGCCATGGCCAAAAACAAGACCATCACGGCCCAGCTGAACGGCGAGATGAAGGTCTTGACCACTGAGCTGAAAAAGAAACTGGAGGCTGACCGCGCCGAGCAGAAGCAAATCGACATCAACAACGCATCGTACAACGAGCTGTCGAAGACCTATGCGCAGATGAAAAAGCGCATCAACGATATGGATGCTGCGGAACGTCAGCGCAACAAGGCGTACATCGACCAGAGCAAGGCCGTATATGAGCGCATGAAGACCTTACAGGCCGAGACAGGCAAGATGCAGCTCAACGTGGGCAACTACCAGGCCGCCATCACGCAGGCCATCACGGGAAACAACCGCTTTGCCGCGTCATTGATGAACCTGTCGAGCGGTGCAACCAGTGCCAGCGGTGCATTAGGCATCGTCAGCAAGGACGCGATGGCTGCATCACAGGCGATGATGACGTTGCTTTCCAATCCAGTCTTCTTGGCCATTGCCGGCATTGCTGGACTTGGCATCGCTTATCACTGGTGGAAGGATTACAACGACGGCCTGGCCGAGGCATCACGATTGACAACGCAATTCACTGGCCTTGTCGGTCAAGAGATGAACGGTGTGCGTGATTCTATCCAGGCCACGGCAGATGCTTTCGGTAAAGACTTCAAAGAGACCTTGCAGGCAGCCGATACCCTTGTGGCGCAGTTCGGCATCAGCTGGCAGGAGGCCATCGACACCATCAACAAGGGTTTTGCGGCTGGTGCAGACATCAATGGTGACTACCTTTCCAACATCAAGCAATACGGCCCAGCTTTGCGTGATGCTGGCCTCAGTGCCGAGGAGTTTGTCGCAGTTCTCCAGCAGACCCGTAGCGGCATCTTTAGCAAAGATGGTCTTGACGCCATCACCAAAGCAAGCAAGTCGTTGCGTGATATGTCCAGCAGTACGGCGGCATCATTGCGGGCCGTTGGAATCAATGCGGACGAGTTGCGTGACAAGCTGGCCGACGGCAGCATCACCATGATGCAGGCCATCCAGCAGGTCGCAGGCGCATTAAAGACCGTCAGCGGAAACAGCCAGGAGGCCGGTGCCATCATCAGTGACGTGTTTGGTAAGAAAGGCGTGGCTGCCGGCCAAGAGCAGTTAAAGGCCATTGAGGACTTGAACATGTCGCTCGATTCGCTGATCGAGAGTGAGGGCGAATATGGAGAAGTCCAACAGCAGATTGTCGAGACGCAGACGCTCATCAACAAATATACTGCCGCATTGTTCGGCAGTGATGGATGGGATGTGCTGAAGAAGAAGGCCGAGCTGTATGCAAAAACATTATTGTTGAACGTGTTGCGTAACATTGTCAACATCATCAACAAAACCATTGACCTGTACAACTTCTCGACCAAGGTATTCCGTGGCATCGCCATGGCCGTTGTGCTGTCGGTGACCACATCCTGGAACGCCATGCGCACGTTCTTCAAGTTGGTCGGTGACGGCCTGAGCGGCTTGGGCAACTCGTTCAAGGGTTTCGGCACTATCATTGAGGGCGTGTTCACCTTGGATGTAGACAAAATCAAGTCGGGATGGTCTGCTGTTACGGGCTCGTTGCGTGGCATCATGGCTGGTGCAGCGATGGATGCAAGGCGGTTCGGCGCATCGACGGCGCAGAGCTGGCGAGACGGGTTTGATGCCGTCATCAACGGCGAAGGTGTAGGCCATATCGAACTGCCTGGCGGCTCGACAGGCGATGGCGGCAATACGTCTTATTCGGGTGGTGGTTCGTCCTCAACATCAGGCAGCGGCACCAGTGGCGGCTCGTCCAAGTCATCGACGCCCACCAAGGCACAGGTCGAAAAGGCCGCGAAGGAGCAAGCCAAGGCCCGCGAGGTGGCCATGAAAAGCGAACTGGAGCAGTTGCAGATGCTTATCAAGTCAAGACTTGAAATCGCCAAGAAAGGCTCGTTTGAAGAACTGCAATTAAAGTTGCAGCAGATGGAAAACGAGCGGCAACTGGCCGCTGAGAAACTGCAAAAAGAGGCCATCGACGAGACAACCCGCCAAGAGTTGTTACTGAACCTTGAAAAGCAGTACCAGCAGAAACGCGAGGAACTGCTGGCGCAGAATGCCGAGGCCGAGCGCAAACGCCTGGAGCAGGAAACGACCAACATGTTCACCGAGCGGTTTATGGCAGCCGCCAACAACGAGCTGGAACAGGAGCGCATCAAACTGGAGCAGGTGAAGTGGTTGCGTGACAATGCCCGCCAAATGGAGGGCGAATCCATTGAGGCCTGGAACGCACGCCGGCTTGAGCTCGAGCAGAACTACCTCGACCAAAAACAGGCACTTGCCGATAAGGAAATGCAGGTCGAGCAGGCCAAGCTGGATGCCTACGCAAGTATCGCAGGCGGCATCGGCAAGGTGTTTGAGGCGATGGGTGACAGCAACGAGGATTTCGCAAAGCTGTCGAAGGTGTTGGCACTTGCAGAAATCGCAATCAACACAGGTAAAGCCATCGCCGCTGGTGTGGCCCAGGCGCAGTCCGTCCCGTTCCCCGGCAATATCGCAGCCATCGCCACCACGGTTGCCACGATCATGGCCAACATCGCCACGGCCATCAGTACCGTCAAGTCGGCCAAGTTTGCAAAAGGTGGTCTCATTGAAGGCATCGGCACAGGAACGAGCGACAGCATCACCGCCAAGGTGTCAAACGGCGAGAGCGTGATGACGGCCAATGCGACGGCCATGTTCTCCCCGCTGCTGTCGGCCATCAACCAGTTGGGAGGTGGTGTGCCCATCGTCCATGGAGGCGCAGCGACGCAGATGGGAGAGGACATGCTGGCGGCAGCCATTGCCAAGGGTTATGCCATGGCACCGGCTCCCGTGGTCAGTGTGCGAGAAATCACCGACGTGACGAACCAGGTACAGGTAATTGAGGATTTGGCAAGGTCATGACGCGCTATGAGCTCATAAAGTCGGCAGAATCCATCCTGCGCATCTGCGACACCGCTGGCATTGTGCCCAGCGAGGCGCGTTACCTTGCCGTCTATGAGGATTGGCAACGGCTGACCAAGGAGGGCCACAAAAAGGTGTGGATATTGGCCTACCTTGCACAGCAGTACAATATCAGCGAGGCAACGGTCAAACGCATCGCCCGAAAAATGGCAAAAAGGGTCAAAGCGTGACCCACGGCAAAGGCGGGAAAATTTCACCCCGCCTTTTTTCGTCGCTAATTTTGTGAAATCAAATCGAGAAAACAATGGCAGTACTTAACATATACAACGATATCCAGAGCGAGCAGGAAAAGGCCGTGACCAGCATGTGGGGCATGGAGCCTGGCATCTCGTTCCGTGATATCAACGAGTTCTGCGATTCCCTGCCTGCCGATGACAAGACCATCGACGTGCATATCCACTGCAATGGCGGTGACGTGCTGGAAGGCTGGGCCATCTATGACCGCCTGCGTGCTACCGGTAAGACAATCACCACCGTCGTTGACGGCACGGCAGCATCCATGGCAACGGTTATCATGATGGCTGCACCAAAGGAACGCCGCAAAGCCTATGCAAACGCACAAATCCTCGTCCACAACCCGTGGCTCGACCCTGCATGGATCGGGAACATGGGAATGGCCACAGCCGATGACCTTGAGAAGGCCGCACAGCAGCTCAAGGAACAACAGGACCGCATCCTCGACCTCTATGTCGAGCGTTGCGGCTGTGACCGCGAGGAAATGGCGGCACTGATGGCCGAGGACAAGTTCATCAGCGTTGAACGCGCGATGGAACTTGGCATGGTCGGGGAAATTATCGCACCTATTTCAGCTAAAAGAGTGAATCATATGAGTATCAAAGACAAGATTATCAACGCCATCAACAGCGTGTTCGGCTCGGACCATGAGACTGGACACCACATGATGGCCATGGAATTGGCCACCGCTAACGGTGACACCCTGCGCATCGAGCGCGAGGAAGGCGCACCCGCTGTCGGTGACGTGGCAGAGCCTGACGGCGAATGGCTCATGCCCGACAACACCACTATCGTGGTAGAAAACGGCGTCATCACCGAGATTCGTCAACCCGAGGAGCAGGTCGAGGTTGTCGAAGAAGGTGGCGAACAGGAAGGAGACGAGGCCGGTGACGAGGCTGACCGTGAGCATGACGATAACCTGGAGCAGGAAAACGGAAGGCTCAAGGAGCGCATTGCAGAGCTTGAGGCACAGGTGGCCGAGCTCACGGAGCTCTTGGAACAGGCACGCTCCAACGCCAAGACCAACGAAGACCTGCGCATCCTGAACATGGTAACCATGGCCGGCGGCTACGACAAGGTCGCTGCATCCATCAAGAGCAACTACAAACCCGAGGCCCGCGAACCGATGACCTCAAAGGCCGAGGAAGTGACCCAGCGTAACTACCTCAAGGAGCGCATCGAGGCCGCAAAGAACAAGAACAAAAAGTAAAACCAAAAACATAGGAGTAAAAAAATGGCAACTTTCTTAGAGAACTTACTGATTCAGCCCGAGAACATCCGTGACCTCGGCCAGCTGATAAATGTTGACACCCTGCGTGACGAGCGCATCCAGGACTATGTGCGCGTCGTTCGCGCCAAGAACGGTGACCCTGTCGGTCTCATCGGCAAGGGTAACCCCATCGGTACCGTTGGCTGCGGCTGCGATCCCGAGTACGGCTCACTGGCACCCGACAACGTGCTCAAGCGTTGGGCAATGGGTTGCTGGGTAGCACCCTTGAAGATTTGCTACAAGGACATGGAAGGCACGATTGCCGAGTATGCCCTGAAGAACGGCACCGCCATCGGTGACCTCAACGGCACCCAGGTTATGAGCGAAGTGATTGAGCCTCTCATCAACGACCTGTTGGTTGACTTGATTTGGCGCATCGCCTGGTTTGGTGACACCGAGGCTGAGAACATCAGCGACGGCGGCTCCATCACCAACGGCGTTGACACCGACCTCATCACCGTGGCCGACGGCCTGTGGAAGCGCATCTACGCCCAGGTGGCCATCAACGGCGCACAGCGCACCGCCATCACCACCAACACCAAGGCCGCCATGACCGCACAGGGCGCAGCCACCACCCTCATCGACAAGATGATTATCGACGCTGGCCCCGAGATCATGACCAAGAGCGGCAAGGTCATCTACATGACCCAGGCCATGGCCACCGCTTTCGACATCGACCTGCGCAAGACCAACTGCTGCAACCTGCCTTGGGACCAGGTGACCGAGGGAATCTCCACTACCATGTACAACGGCATCCGCTATGTCGCTGTGGCAAAGTGGGACGAGCTCATCGCTACCTTCGAGAACGGTGCAAAGCCTTACCGCGCCATCCTCACCACCCGCGACAACCTGCTGGTCGGCACTCCCGCTGGCGAGTTCGTCAACGACTTCGACTTCTATTTCGACCGCATCAGCCGTAACTTCTACGTCTACGGCACCGGCAAACTCGGCACCATGCTGTTGGAGGACAAGGCATTCCAGGCCGCTTACTAATCAATCAAAAGAAAGGAGATTAGTGCAATGGCTAAGTTATGTGAATCCCTTATCGCCAAGGCGATTGATTTCGCCTGTGATGACCTCATCGTCCGTGGCCTTGAGAGCGACGGCCTGATCATCAACCGCAGTGACATCGACTTTGCTGCTACCGTGTTCGATTCTCAGAACCCCAACATCATCAACTCCCTGGTGTTGAAGACCGGCAAAAAGGGTTATGAGGTCAACCAGCTGGGCAACACCCCGTTCACGGGTGTGCAGTCCACGTTGGAAGTCGGCACCTACCGCAACACCTGGACGCACGCCATCCCCATCGTCGTGCTGTCCAACACCCCCGAGGTTGCACACGACATCATCGACGGCCTGTCCAACGGCACGTTTGTGGTGATCCTGCGCAACAAGTTCAAGGGTACCAACGGTGACGCCGAGTACCAGGTCTATGGTTACACCCAGGGCCTCGTTGCCAGTGAGGGAACCAACGACAAGTACAGCGAAGACACCGACGGTGGCTGGATCATCACCTTGCAGGAGACCGGCGCACGCATGAGTGCCATGTTCCTGTTCAACACCGACGCAACCACCACCGCTGCCTCCTACGAATCGCTGAAGGCCTAACAGATGTCAGCACGATGACATACAAAGAGGCTCTCGATAGAGTGGAAGAGTTAAGGGGGCGCATGAGTGCCCCCTTTTCGATTGAAGACAAGCAGCTGATTGCGCGTCTTTACCCCGAAATAACGGGCAGGACGTTCCACAAGACAGCATGCCGCAGATGCTACCAAGATGCCGTCATTGAGATGGCCGTTAAACTGAGAAAAGACCAAAAGATGAAAGAGAAATGCAACTATCATATGCGTGCGGGTTTCATTATCCGTTGCGGTGATTTTGACGATGGCGAAATCTACACCAACGCCAACCTGACCGACGATGTGGCCCGTCGTTATCTGGAGCGTTTCCCCAACAAGCGCGACATGTTCGACGTTATCCCCGAGGAAACGGCAGAAACGCCCGCAGAGGCCGTCAACGAGCCGAGTGAGGCAAGTGTTCAACCGAGCGGAGAAAAGGCCGCCAAGGCACCCGCAAAACGCAAGAAACGCAAATGAACGTGCAACAGGTAAAACAGGCTGCGCCCCGTTTCGATACGGCATACCATCAGCGGCTGAACCTTCAGGCGTGGGGCAATGACAACCTCTATCCCCAGCACCTGTCGAGAATCGCAGCCGCCAGTGGTACGGCTGAACTTTGCCTGTCACGTTACTGCAAGTTCGTCGAGGGCAACGGGTTCATGGACGGCCTGGCAGGCAAGGTTCTCAACGAATCTGGAGAGACGGCAGACGATCTGCTGCACCGCATCGCACAGGACGTGTCACGTTACAGCGGTTATGCCCTGCATGTGAACTACAACCTGCTGTGCGAAGTGGTGGAGATTAACCATGTGCCGTTTGAGATTTGCCGACTGGAGGAGTGCGACGATGCGGGCCATGTGCAGCACATCATCACGCACCCCGACTGGATTGGCCGCAAGACCAAAAACGGCAAACGCATCACCGTGGACGAGCAGCACGTCGAACACTTCAACGTGTTCAATCCCAATCCCGAGGCTGTGCGTGAGCAGATTCTGCGTGCTGGCGGCATTGACCGCTACAACGGCCAAATCCTGTGGTGCTCGATGGCGGGCAAGAACATATACCCGACGCCAATCTACGATGCCGTGATCAGCGACATGAGCACCGAGGAGGGCCTGGGCAACATCAAGAACCGCAACGCCCGCAACAACTTCTTGACTGCCGCCATGCTCATCACCAAGCGTGGAGTGCCCAAGTTCGACCAGGATGGCAACGACATCAGCGCACCGACCATCACACCCGAAGACCTTGCGCAGTTCCAGGGCGATGAGCGTGTGGGAAAGCTGCTGCTTGTCGAGCTGGAGAACGACGAGGACAAACCCGAGGTCGTACCGTTCACCGCAAACAACTACGACAAGGATTTCACCGTCACCGACGCATCGGTCATCGAGCGGATTTATGCGCAGTTCCATCAGGAGCTGTTCTATGCCATCCGCATCGGCAAGCTCGGTTTCTCGGGCAACGTCATGGCCGACGCATACACCTACTATGCCGGCGAGGTGACCATCGAGCAGCGTTTCATTTCGCGTGGCCTGTCGCAGCTGCTTGAGGCGTGGCACGAACCTATCCTGCGCAATGCAGACACCACGATTTTACCCATCCAATATGCAGGAATGAACAATGAGTGAAGAAACCAACACCCGTTTGCCGCTGATTACTGCCGAGCAGTTCCGCACACTGGCGCGTCCCGTGAGCATCCATGTCGATGATGACGAGATTGCGCAGTTCGTGCGCGAGTGTGAGGATGTGTATATCATCCCGGCTGTCGGCTGGACGAACTTCAAGAGCTCCACGATCACCAACGTATGGAGCGGCATCTTTGACGGCACGTTCTCGCCCGAAATCTTCTTGGACGGCGGCGAGTATGACCCCGAAGATGCCGAGTGCGGCTGCGGCAGTGATGACGGCCTGCGCTACTGCAACGGCCTGCGCAAGGCCCTGGCATACTACGTCTATGCCAAGATGCTGCGCAACGACGGCAACATCATCGCCCGCGCCGGTGCCATGCAGCACCAGGATCAATATGCATACCATACCAATGACGCGGACCTCAAACGCTACGACGATACCATGAACATCGCCGAGCGTTACCTGGGCGAGTGTCTTGAGTATGCGAATATACACCGCAAAAACAAACTATCGGCACGTCAGTCGCGCTGCCGAATAATAGCAGTAGGAGATTAAACATACATGGCAACATACCAGGAATTAAGGGCGAGATCACAGCAGGTGCGTGACGAGCAGAACATCGGCGGCAACACCGCGTTGCGCGTCGGCCAGCTGCTGATGGATATCGTCAAGTATTTTTACGACAACGATGCGGCTGCGAGTGAATATCTCCAGCAGCATTTCGCCATGGTCAACGATGGCACGCAGCTGCTCAACTGGCAGCAATCGCCGATTGTCATCCTGCACACCATGGGCGAAACCTATGACGAGGGTGATTTCAGCTCATTGTCGCAGGGCGAGAACTATTACCGTGCAGGCTTTATCATGGAGGCCAACGGCCAGGGCGGAGGCATCAACGGCGAAACCCCCAAGGCCAACGTGCTATACGTCAACCTTGCCAACGACACGCTCTACACCTGGAACGGTGCATCGTTTGACGCAATCACCAGCGGAGGTGGCGGCAGCATCAGCGGTGATGATATCATCAAGAACGCCTACTACTCCAACGGTAACCTGGTGCTCATCGTCGAGACCGAGAGCGGTGACAAGACCGTCAGCATACCCGTGAACTTCGACGCATCGAACTATGTGCCCACCAGCCGCACGGTGAATGGCAAGGCACTGAGCAACAACATCACACTCAGCCAAAGCGATATCCCCGGACTGGTCGCAGCGTTGGCCGCTCTTGTTCCGCAGACGCGCACCATCAACGGCAAGGCGTTGAGCAGCAATGTGACCATCGGCATGAACGACATCCAAGGACTGGTCGAGGCTATCGCCAATGCGGGCAGCGGTGCGGTGAGCGTAACGACAAACCAGGACGGCACATTCGTTATCCATGTCGGTTCTACTGATTACACCATCAACCTCAACCACACCCATGAGGGTATGGCGAAGTTGGTCGTTGACACCGCAGCCAATCTGCCTGATGCGAGCGAGATGGAGAGCGACACCATCTACGGCGAACTGGACGATGGCGAGATTGCCACTATCTATCTTGGCGGTTATCCGTTCTATGGAGGTGGTGCATCAAGCGGGCCAGTTCTTCGCAGACCTGCCGACGGAGCAACTATCGACATGGGGCAGACCACAAGCGGAACGGTGAGCAAGACAATCAACGTCAAAGGCAAGTCCTTGACGCAGGCATTGACCATTGAACTTGACGGCACTGGCTACACGTTTGGCACAACGCAGCCGAGTGGAGTTACCCGTGATTCGGCAACGCAACTGACCGTTACCGCAGCAGCAGCCAATGTGCTGAATGGTGTTGACATCGTTGTGGTGTACACTGGCAACGACACCGACGAGAATGCAAGCGGAACACTTGGCATTACCAGCGCATCGCCCGACAGCATTTCTACAGAGGCCACGCTTGTTGCCAACAAAGTGACGTATGAGGATTTGGCGGGCGTCAAGCTGACGGGTACGCAGTGGTTGCAGACGGACTATTACCCCAATCCAAACACGGAGTGGGAACTTGAGTGTAAACTTACGGCCAATACAAGAACTAATAGTACGTCAGGAGATGGTACAAGTATTCTTCGTTGCAATTTTGATACCAGCTCAACAAATGAAAGGTTCTATCTACATACCAGTTCGGGCGGTACAAATTATTTTGCCTACTCTATATTCTACCAAAATAAGTCTGGTACTGGAGGTCAAAAAGAAATCGAGATGCGAAGTATATCCACAGCTGAAATGGTTGCAGACCACGCCATAATCAGTTATGTCAAGGGTGCATCGGCTGGAACTTTTACGTTTAACGGAGGAACCGCCAGAAGCGTGTCAACATTCTTGCAGACCGAAACGCTCACATCACCGATGGCTATTGGTTATCATCAAGGCAACCAAACTAAATTCAACGTCTTTGACCTTACCATCTATGAGTTAACAATCACTGAGAACGGTCAAACCGTTCGCCATTGGGTACCGAAACTCAAAGAGGGCACAACCGCTGGTCTATATGATACCATAACGAATAAATTCATCAGCAGTGAGACAGCAGACGAGTTAGTAGCAATCCCTTTAACTTGATATAATTATGGCAAATATTGATATTAGCCCTTATGGGCAGAACGCACAGATGCCCGAAGGTTATCCAATAGCGGATAATTTGACTACAGACAGCGCACAGCAGGCTTTGTCAGCAAGACAAGGCAAAGTATTAAACGAAAAAACCTTTTCGTTTTCAATGATTGATTTGGACTCTATTGAAACCGTTAAAAGATTCATTAGAAACGATGGTAAATGGGTAGTATATAATGACTATTCATGCAAGAATATTGCCGTATTGACAGGCGAAACATATAGAATTACGGCAAAATCTGATACATCTGCGATGTATTGTGTTTTGAGTTCTTCAGAAACCTTCCCTGACCCAATTCCAGAGCCACCCGCAAGTTTCGCTACGGGGTTCTCTGGCTATGTGATCGTCCAAGCTGGGGAAAGCGTCGAAGTCACTATACCTAATAATGGGGCTTGGTTATATATCTGTGTATATACTACCGTTGACAAAACCCCATTGGTTGAAAAGGCACTATCACTAAGTGATGTTGTCAACACGATTGATAGTTTGGCATCAAAATTAAAAAATGAAGAAGTGTTTGTCGCCGCAAATGATGCGAAAGGGTACGAAAAGGCGAAGGCTGACTACCAATGCGACGGGGTGAATGATGAACTTACCATCCAATCTGCTATCAATGCGATTTATTCAGCAGGAGGCGGTACGGTAAGACTGTCATCAGGCACGTTCTACATCGATTCGTTTCCAAACTATGAAGCGAATGACGATGGTGGAAGTTATACCGCCATCATGATACCGAGCAACAACACAACAGGTTATACTATCCGTATAATTGGAGACTCAATTCCATACGCATACACAGCTAACAAAGGGACAAGAATAAGGGTTAGTGATACCTGCTATGAAGGGCTTGACCAAGATAAAAAGTACAAGATATTCCGTTCTCCTTATGTTAACAGTCTTGTTAGCAAAGCAAAAGTCGCACTTTTAATGTCAGAGTTCGGTATCTATTTGCCGTGGAACCAGAAAAAGATAATGTGTATTGACCTGCTCTATACTAATAGGGTGGAACTTCGGCACATTTACATCACCGCATATATTAGTGGATATAATGGTCACACGGTTTCCATCCAGAATCCTCCAGATGTCGCTGTAGATGGCTGTGTTGGCCTTCGCATGACGGGCGGTTCAAACGCTGGTCTCCTAAGTACTTACGATAGTGTCGTTTGTATCGGTTTCTACGAAGGGATTAAGGTAGGAGGCGAACACGTCATTGGCTTTAATCTTGGCGGTATTTTCAATGTGTACTCTTACACGTTTGGAAATTACCCGTGGAGCGATGGCATGAACCACCCGATTACACTGATAAATTGTTCAGATGAGCGAAGCGTCAACCTGCCGCTGTTTGCCTATTGTTCGGAGGGTAGAAACAACTCTGCAAGCGGCCAGCAGATTTCAATCATCGACTTCAATGTTGAACGCATCGCCGCTTATACTCCCGGAAAGCAGCTGGGTAATCTCGCACGAGAACTCGTTCCTGGTACATTCCACGGAGACATTTCCTACACCATTCAGTACCAATATGGCGGCAGTCCGCTGAGTACGACGATGAAGTTCTGGGAGGATGGCCACGGACAGCGGTTTCAGTCACGAAACAGCACTCAACTGCTTGCCTGTGACACCACGACGAGAAATTCCTATGCACCGAACTACCTCCAGCGCATCTGGGATACCACGCTCGGCAAGGAGGTTATCTGCGTAGACACAGCAAACAAGACGTGGAAAGATGCAATGGGTAATATTGTATGACAATGAAAGACAAGAAATATCACGTTTTGGCAGGGTTGCTCACGTTCTTCGTGGGTATGCCTGTATATCAGTTTACGTTTGATGAGGCCACGAACACCTACCACTTGGCCGCTGCTATTTGGGCAACGATTGTAAGCGGCATCCTGTTTGCAGGGTGCAAGGAGTACTGCGACCTGCGCACCGAGGGCAACAAGTGGGACTGGCTCGACTTTGCCGCCACCTGCCTTGGTGCGGTGATTGTCGCAGTGTTCATCATCATGCTGCATTATGGAAAGGGTTAGGCAATGAGAGAGTATGTATCAATATTGAACGGCCTGCCAATCATGTACCTCATCGTGGTGGTCGCTATGGTGGTGGTCATCGGTGCAATGTGCATGGATGCGGCTTTCGGCTGGCGCAAGGCCAAACTTAGAGGAGAGGCACGGACATCGTACCTGTTCAGCCGCAGCATCACCAAGTTCGCCTTGTATGAGGGTGTGTTGTTCATTAGCGCAGGCATCGACACGCTTGTTCACTTCGTATGGGCGCAGTTCAGCAGTAGTTCGGTCTATTGTGTGCCGATAGCAAGCAGCCTTGTGGCCATCACACTCTGCATCGTTGAGATTTGGAGTATGCACGAAAAGGCCGAAGAAAAGACCCGCAAGAACATCAGCCATGCCATTGAGGTAGTAGCCGATGCGTTGAGTAAAGAGCAGGCGGTGGAAATTGCAAAACACATCATTGATAAAGCGAGTGAGAGCGATGGACAAGAAGGTTGACTACGGAGAGCAGCCGTTGCAGATGGACGACTACGGCATTGACAAGCGGCACTACGGCAGGCATGGTGACTGTACGATTTCGCCGACTTATGATGACTACGAAAAAGGAAAGGAGGTAAACGATGAAACTGACGAAGAACTTCAGCCTTGAGGAACTGACATTCAGCATCACGGCCAACAATCACGGCATTGACAATACCCCTAATGCCGAGGCGAAGGCGGCATTAAAGCGGCTGGCAGTCGAGGTACTGCAACCTATCCGTGACGCTTGGGGCAAGCCTATCAAAGTGACGAGTGGCTACCGCTGCCCGAAACTCAACGCATCGGTGGGCGGTGTCAAGAACTCGCAGCACGTCTTGGGTCAGGCGGCAGACATACAGGCCACCGCATTTGCGGACAACGTAAAGCTGTTCCGTTGCATCGAGCGGCTTGTCAAGGCAGGCAAGATCAAGACGGGGCAGGTTATTTGGGAGTACGGCACCAAGCAGAACCCGAATTGGGTACACGTTAGCCTGCCGAGGGTGGGCAAGAAGAATAACCAGTTCTTGTACTATTATTCTTGAGTTACATGGGTGTAACTTACATAGGTGTAACTTTATGGAAAGGTTTAACCGAGATGCGATATGCGAGTTGTTCGCAAGGGCAGGAATTACCGCCTTACTTATCGCCCTTGCTCTACTTGTAATCTCATTTCTTAACGACATATTTCTATGATACTCACAAAGACCAATCTCATCGTGTTTCTCGTAGGGGTGTTTCTTGGCCTGTGTACCGGCTTCTTTACAGGCAAAGCTATCTACAGCCAACCCTTAGAGGAAAGTGTCACACGGGACACCGTAATCGTTTACGACACCATCCCGCACTATTATCCCAAGCCAGTGGATAGTGCCGTTGTCCGCTACGTCACCAAGGTACTGCCTGTTGTGAGGTACGACACAATTTTCCGTGAAAATTCCGTGAGTTTCCGTGAAAATTCCGTGACGGAACATTTTGCTGACACCAGCAACATGATGCCTGTCGTAATACCCATCACCACCAAGCACTACCGGGCAATGGAGTATGACGCCTGGGTGAGTGGTTATGAGCCGAGCCTGGACAGCATCAAGGTCTATCAACGGACGGAATATATCACCGAGCGCGTCACCATCAGCAAACCCCCCAACAAATGGGAGCTGGATGCGATGACCGGGATTGACTATAATGTGACATCGCAGCACTACTCGCCCTATGCCGGCGGTGAGCTGCTCTACAAACCAAACAGGCTCCAGGTGGGCATCCGTGGCGGTGTTGCCAAAGGAGACAACAAGGCCGAGCCATTTGCCGGGGCCGTAGTCAAAATCAGATTGTTTTAGGCTTCATAAATTTGGAGGTGTTTATTTGTTTATTGTGATTGGCGGGTGGGTGTCGTGAGACAGTGAACCCGTTTTTTATATATGGTTTAAAGGTTAATAGGAGCCGCCACCGTCAGTGATGATCGTGGCGGTTTTTGCTACTGAAATTTATAGTTTTACATACGTTTTACACACTTTTTGCAAAAAAATCTGCAAAAATGTTTGGTTAGTATGTAGATTATACATACCTTTGCGTCGACAATTACAAACAACACTAACTCATAAAACCAAACGATTATGTTACACGACGAATTTTACCAGCTGACCAACATCCAAGTTGAGGATGATGTTTACAACCAGTTCATTGACCCGATGTATATGTCTACCGGCATGGACAAGGAGCCGTTCTGCAAGGACTTCAAGAAGCACGACCTGCTGAACTCGCGCGTTGCTCTTGAGCTGCTCGACAAAATTCATGAGCTCCAGGAAAAGGTCTACAAACTGGAGAAGGAGAAAGAGGAGACCGTCGACCGCCTGATCAAGATGGATGACATCCAGGCAGACCAGCTCGCCATCCGTCTCATCGGCCACGAACAGGTAGTTTACAAGAAACTTGCAGACGATTACGACCTGCGCGACGAGGACAAGTGCCTCATCATGCGGATGATTGAACTCAACCGATAATAACCAGGGGGAGCAACCCTCCCCCATAATACATTATATAATATGGATAACAAGAAAATCATCAAGAACTACCTGCCGCTGTTGCAGGACCTTCAGACAAAGGTAGCCAACTATGGCCGTGACGTCTGCATGGAAATCCATTGCTCCTCCTTGGGCATCTCGACAACCTTATCAAGGGAAATCGACAACCCGGAGTTCCCGCGAGAAATCATGCACGAACACTTCAACATCGGCTACACCGAGGACGAAATGAACCAGAAAATCATCTGCCTCAATGCGTTCTTCGCCGAGGCTTGCACAACATCCATCACCGGCATCAATTATCACATCATCAACAACTAAGACTATGGCAGAGAAGAAAGACAAGAATCTCCAGGAATCGCTCATCGAGATTCAAAAGAAACTGAAGGCACCGAAGGGCCAGTACAACTCCTTCGGCAAGTACAGATACCGCTCATGTGAGGACATCCTCGAGGCGGTGAAACCCCTGCTTGCAGCCGAGGGTGTGCTGCTGGTCATCACCGACCAGGTGCTCGAAATCGGCAACCGCATCTACGTCAAGGCATCTGCAACGGTGTCAAAGGGCAACGGCTCCAACACCGTCACGGCCTATGCCCGCGAGGATGATGCCAAGAAGGGCATGGACGGTTCGCAGATCACCGGCACGGCATCCAGCTATGCCCGCAAGTATGCCTTGAACGGCCTGTTCCTGATTGACGATACCAAGGATGCCGACACCAACGAGTGTCACACCATCCAGGCCAACGCACCCAAGAAGGCCGAGAAACCGCAAGCCAAACAAGAGCCGGCACTGGACATGGAGGCCGAGCTCGTTGCCGTTGCCGAGGCCTACGCATGCGGCACCGTGGCAGAGCTTGCCGACGTCTATAACAAGTATGCCAAGATGAACCCGGCATACATCCGCGATGGCGGCATCTTCATGAAGGCTTTATCAGCGAGAAAGAAAGAGATACAATCACAACCTAAAACCACTTTATTCTGATGAACAAGATTCAACTGACAAGCTGTGGTGTGGTCTTCAACGAGCAGGACCACACCTACACCCTGGGAGAGAAGCAGCTCCAGGGTATCACAGGAGTGCTGCAACGCAGGCTCTTTCCCGACAAGTATGCAGACGTTGACCCCGAGGTTCTCGCCAAGGCAGCGGCCCGTGGCACCGCCATTCACCGCTACTGCCAAATCTATGACGAGCTGGGCATCGTCACCGAAGGCTGCGAGGAGGTCACCCACTATGCGGCCATGTGCAAGGCTCTCGACCTGGTGCCTGTCGCAAGCGAGTATCTGGTGACCGATGGTGAGCACTATGCCTCCAAGATCGACGCGGTGTACCAGGGCGAGAATGGCGTCATACTCAACGACAGGAAGACCACCTATCACCTCGACAAGGAGTATGTGTCCTGGCAACTGAGCATCTATGCGTGGATGTTCGAGCGCATGAACCCCGGTGTCGAGGTCGAGGGACTGACGGCCACATGGATGCGAGAAGGCATCTGTGAATATGTCGGCATCGACAGGAAGGATGCAAGCCTCGTCGAGGCCCTGCTCCAGGCCGACATCAACGACGAGCCGTTCCAGTACTATCCCGACGCGGACGATGTGCCCGACTACATCAGCAAGGTGCAGCGCGAGCTGGCCAACATCGACAGCAGCATGAAGATGCTCAAGGCGCGTCAGGACGCACTCAAGGCCGAAGTATTGGCCCGCATGAGCGAGGAACACGCCTCCACGATCCGCACCGAGCTCGCCACCTTCAGCCGCGTGGCTCCGTCACAAAAGTACGTCTTCGACGAGAAACGCTTCATGGAGAATCACCGGGACATCTACGACCAGTATTGCACCAAGTTGCAGAGCCGCAAGGAGAGTTTGACTATCAAGTTCAAGTGACATGAGTAAGAATATCTTCAGCATAGAGCAGAACGGGCACGTCTACCGTGTCGTGCCCGTAGAGGGCAGCGACAAGTGGTACACCGTCACCAAAGACGGACGCACCACCAAGCGCATCGCCTACGACGAGCTGTTCCTGGACGGCGAGGTAATTGACATCGAGAACTGGTTTAATATCGCATAAGCCATGAGTTGTTTGAGTTGCTACTCATGTGTACACTATGAAGAAATAAGGTTTGCAGGAACCATTCCAGGCGAGGGTTACCCATATTGCAAAAGAGGTAATATGTACATACCCTGCAAACCTTATGAAGTTTGCAAGGACTATAAAGAAATCAAGAGATAATGACTGACAAATTCCATCGCAGGTGCTGCTACAACTGCCGTCACCATCTGGACTTCCACATAAACGGCAGGTATGCCGAGACCGTTGTATGCGCCATCAGGGCACGCAAGGACATGGGCAACTACATCGGCGTTGACTATGACAACCGCATTGCGGCTGACCATGAGCCCTGCGACCTGTGGGAGGTGGACACGAACATCCCGAAAGGCTCCCACTGGGAGTTTGAAGAACCAAGACAATTAACCATAGATTTTGAATGATATAATGCACCTGCCGGTGAGAGCCCGGTATTTTATAAACTTTTAATTTTTGTTTTTATGAATAACATTGTAACAGAAAACATTACTCCTGCAAAGGCGAAGGAGTATTTGAACACGGTGGCCGGCAATAGACCCATCAGTAAGGCTTTTGTCCATAGTTATGCCGACACAATGAAGAGGGGGAAATGGCTCCTTAATGGGATGTGCATCATATTCGACAATGAAGGTCATCTTATTGACGGTAGCCATCGTCTCCACGCTGTCATCGAGGCAGGGATACCCGTCCGTTTTGATGTGATTCGTGGCGTTGACCCGCAATCGTTTACGACTTATGATTGTGGCCGACACAGGACGGTAGGCCAGTTACTCGCGATGCAAGATGTGAAGAATTACAATCTTGTGGCATCGATTGTTGTTGCAAACCAGAACATCATTAACTCTGGAAGGTTGTGCGCAAGCAATACGACAATCAGGAGAGGAGGTCTTGATATGTCGAACGCGTCCAAATATGACCTCTATAGGTTAGATCCTGATGGCTTTAATGAGGTTGGTTTTTATATCAACCGCCTTTTATCAAGATGTAAAATATTGTCAGGCTCGTGGGCAGGTGGTCTCTATTATTATCTCACTCATCGTGGAGGATACACCGAGGATGAGGTAAAACCATTCTTCGAGGATTTATACTCCGTCGATACTGGTACTATTGCATCCTGTAATCTACTCCGTAGAGCAATAACAAAAGCCGCACTTTCCGGCCAAAAAATCAAGGCTGAAACACTCTGGGCGTTCATTGTAAAGGCGTGGAATAGTTACATCACTGGCAAAGAGTTGAAACTTTTGAGATACAGCCAGGGCCAAGAAGAACTCCCGAAACTCATCATCAAGTAAAGAACCAATGAACGATTCAATCAACATCACATACACCCCTGCAACGGGTGACCTGCTGTTCACTACGGCAAGGCAGACCAGCGGACTCGACGAGGCCATCAAGGCCATCGGCGACTTCATACGCACACTCAAGGACGAACCAGTCAGGCAGACCGTCAAGCAGGTGCAGCAGGTCACCAAAGAGGTGAAGGCCGCAGAATCGAAGACCAAGCCGCAGCCGAAAGTAAAGCAGACCGGGCACCGCCGCCACCTGTGGACGGACGAGGAGAAGATGCTGGCGATTAAGATGTATCAGCGAGGAGAACCACTTGAGCGAATTGCATCACGTTTTTTCAGCACCCCGCAGTCGGTCCAGAAGATCATGCAGAAGAACGGCATCAGGCGTCCATGGCCCACCAAGGGCAACCCGTCGAAGATTGAGCCGGCGGCACCTGCCGACGAGGAGGAACCCGTGTAGCACAGGCCTTCGTCACTGCCGCTGAAATCGAACAGAAACAGCGGCAACAGAAGAAGGAACTGAAAGAATATCGAGCAAACAAACGTAAAATTTGGTATCTAAACAATTAGCATCATGGCAATCAACAAAGTGATTTTATTGGGACGTGTGGGCAAAGACCCCGAGGCCCGAGACGTGAACGGAGACAAGAAGGTAGAGTTTACCCTGGCAACCACCGACAGGGCCTACACCACACAGGGCGGTGTGCAGGTGCCGGAGCGGACCGAGTGGCACAACATCGTGGTGTGGCGAGGCATCGCTGACGTGGCCGAGAAGTACGTCCACAAGGGTGACATGCTCTACATCGAGGGCAAGCTGATGACCCGCTCCTGGGAGAAGGACGGACAGAAGCACTACCGCACCGAGATTCAGTGCACCGGCCTTGAGCTGCTCGGCAGCAGACAGGCCGACGCGAGCAATGAGCAGTTCTGATGGTACTGATAAGCAACAGCCAGCGTGATGAGGCGGTGAGGTACTTGCAGGCACTCGCCGACCTGGAGAGTGACAACCGGGATTTAAAGGTTGTGAACCTCTGCCGCCTGTCACGAAGGCTTGCTAAACAACTGAAGAAAAAGCAGTCCCTGTGACCGACCAAAGCGAGAGACGGACACCATTTCGGTGCCCGTCTTTTCATTTCTTGTCGTATAACACAAAATCAATCACCCGCCTGTTGGCCTCATCCACCTTGCCCCTGTCGAAGTCGATATAAATGTCGGTCACGCTGTGACCCCCGTGACCCAGAGCTCTGGCGATGGTCTCCTTGGGTATGTCGAGCGATGCGGCAATTGTGGCCCACGAATATCGTGCCGTGTAGGTAGTGACACCTGGAATGACCGATTTCAGTGCCTGGTTCAGCCGGTACGTCACGCCACGGTAATCCTTCAGTCCGTCTCCCAGGCTGATCAGGTGGCCGCCCATGGAGGGCCACGCCTCGATAACTTTAGCCGCCTCGGGTTCGAGCTTGATGGAATAAGGCCTGTGCGTTTTTGCCCTGATGTACTCTACCCTGTCACCAATGACGGCAGCCGTTGTCAGCAGGTCAACGGTGTTGATGCCTATCAGCAGAAACATCAGTTTGAATGCGTCGATATACTTGCGCTGATGAGCGGGCACGTCAGCCGAGAACAGCAGGCGCAGCTGCATCGGTGATAATATCGTCTTGTGCTTCGGCTCGGGTTTGGGTACCAGGCGTCGAAACGGATAGGCCACCGTGATGCCGGCATCCATCGCATCGTTGAACACGGCCCGCAGGTTGCGTATGTGGATCGAGCGCGTGTTGGCCTTGTTTCCGCGACGTTGCAGCCACAGGTCAAACCCTTCTATCCATGTGCGGGTGATGTCCTGGAACATGATGGACGAGATATCGTGGCAGTATTGCTCCAGCATGCTCCATGTGGCTGAATAGAGCGCCCGCGTGCGTGTGTTCTGGTGCCGAGACGTGAAGTCGGTCCACCTCGAGGCAAAGTCACCACAGGTGGTCTCCTGTGGCGTTATGTCGGCCTCCACCATGTCACGTACCTGGGTGATAGTCTTGCCGCCGAAGGCACCGGCAGCCTTGAGCCTCATCAGTGAGGCGTTGACATCTGCCATGTGCGACGAGATGAACTGGTTGAGGAACTGCTTGCGCGGATGGTTGATCACCTGACGCCGCTTTACATCCCACTGGTCACGCTTCAGATGAATGCCCAGGGCGATGTGTGCCACCTTGCCGTGATGGGACACGGTTATCTTGAGGGGATAGGTTCCGTCATCCCTTCTCCTCCTGGTGTCAAGATATGCCGTCGCTGTTGCCATTTGCAGTTCATTTGCATTTAATTTGCGTCATAATGCATCCGCAACCGCCATTTTTCATCTATTTTTCCTTCTCGTCAAACGCCCGTAAACAGGGCGATTTTTGCGGAGTGACCGAGATTCGAACTCGGGATACGCTTTTGACGTATACACGCTTTCCAGGCGTGATTTGGGATAAAATAGTATTTTGTTTTTCAGTTGGTTACGGATGCATTGTTTTTCATTTGCATGTGGTTCGCATTTTTTGGGTCATTGAGTGACCGTTATTGACGCCAATACGCGGTACATGCCGAACACATCACACATCGGGATTTCGAATGCCGGATAGCGTCCTGATGTGTTGTGTGAGACGCACAGGATGTGCGCCTCGTCGTGGCCGCGCTGCACCTCTTTAATATAGATGCCGTTCACGGTGTCCAGGACAAACACACTGCCCCAGCTGATGAACGACGTGGGGTCGATGCGCCTGATGAACACACGGCACCCGCTCGGGTAGGTAGGCTCCATGGAATCACCATAGACACCGATGGCATATTCGGCATTGTTGACCGGAGCTCTCATTTTCTCGCAGTCCCTTAATGTCACATTGCCCTGGTCGATGTCTCTGAGCGTGCCGCCTACCGATGACAAAGGGATTACATACACCATCACGCCTTCTGCCGGGTTGAGCTCGCCTTCGAGCATGCTGCCTTTGCCCGTCAGGAGCCATGCAATATTGAACATTTCGCCAAACGCATTATTGAACCTCGACAAAAATTTGTCTGTGAGATAGGATTCGTTACCGTTCAAGGCCTGTGAAACGGTTGTCTTGTTTGCACCCATCATGTCGGCGATCTCCTGCTGGGTCTTCACTATCCCAGATTTCCGGAGATAAGAGAAAGCATCAGCTATTCTCTGGCCTCTTGTTGTCTCTTGTTGCTCCATAACTACTGAAATTGATAAATTTTTGTTAAAAGTATGTATTTTTTACACCCAAAGTATTGCACCATTACATAGAAGTATGTAATTTTGCAAAGTATTTAACAACAACGTATGCAAAGATACATAATTTTTTGAGATATGGAGATAAAATTGACAGAAAAAGAACAGGCCCGCAAGCAGCGCAACGACGCCATGCTTGAGATGTACACAAAGCTGCTGTCGGAATATCCCGACGTGAAGCCTTGGAGAATCCTCCGCACCATTGCGGTGGAGTTCGGTTTGACGCCCGAGGGTGTATCATTCATCCTGAAGGGCATGGGAGCATATATCAACAATAACACTGACGGCAATGATGACGAAGAATAATTTCCCGTGGATTTTCTTACTCGAATCCATTGCGCTGTTTACCGCATGCGTGTGCTTCATCTATGACCTGGAGACCGAGACATACGGCGGTGCTGTGGTGTTCGCGTATATCATCTGCGTCATCATCGGGATCATGCGTCTCGAGTTGAAGAAGGAGGACAAGAAAAGATGATCACCCCTACCCGTCCATCGGTTGCGCCGGATGGCCGTTACTCGGTCATGCAGACGTGCGCTGCCCTCGGCATCCACCGTGGGACGCTCATGCGCTACACCAACAACGGAGCCATCAGGGCACATTACAGGCGTGTGGACGGTAGGAAGGTTTACCTGGGAAGTGACATTATAAGATTGTGGCTTGCATCGCTATGAACGGGTGGATTAAAATAAGCAGGGACATTACCGACTGGCAACATTACCAGGAGCCTTCCGTGGTGATGGTGTTCCTTGATCTGCTGCTTCATGCGAGATATGAGGATTCGTGGTTCAAGGGTGTGAGGGTGAAGCGTGGCGAGAACGTGAACAGCATCCGCACGATGGCGCAGCGTCTCGGCATGTCGGTAAATACCGTGCAGTCCGCACTCAAGAAACTTGTTGCAAGCGGCGAAATTACCAGGACACCGTACAAGTACGGAATGAAGACCACAATCAACAATTATGACGTGTTCCAGAGTGTATCAGAAGGTGTATCAGAAGGTGTATCAGAAGGTGTATCAGAAGGTGTATCAAAAAATGATACCATAAAAGAAGATAAGAATAAAGAAGATAATTCGTCAACGTCATCAGCGCGCGCGAGGTTGGAAGAAGCAACCATCTACAATTCATTATGGCTCGACCAGACTGCGATGGCATTAAGACACGATAATGTGTTCGGCCTGGCTGTCCAGTGCATGGACGAATGGGAGGTTCGCCAGCTGAGTGACGATAGATGGGACGCTGACCACCTTATACACCACATGCGTAAAAAACTCGACATCAGTAAGCGCGAAGGGAAGCCTTCCAAACAGGAGGCCAAGGAGAACCGGCGCACGGAACTGAAAGGTTTATCAATTAACGACATGATATCTTTACAAAATGGAAATTATCAGCAGCAGACCGGAAACAACGGCGTTAACCGCCACGCCTGATGATGCCAGGTGCCAGGCGATTGTCGCACAATACGGCAACGCCCATCAGTTCTACATGGCTTTAACTCCAGCCATGCCGAGCGCAGCAACGCCGTCCATGGTGATGGCGATGAGAACCTATGGCGAGGATGCCATCGTCACACTGCTTAACATGCGCACCCGCTTCATGGTGCTGCGCATGGACACTGAGCTGCTGAACGATGAGGAGATTTCATCCATCACCAAGGCCATTGCCGGCGATCCAAGAGGACGCATCCTCGGGTTCGACCTGGTGCTCGGTTTCTTTGATGCGATTGAGCGTGGCGAGTATGAACTCTACGGATTCAAACCACGCAACATCGTGGCCGCATGGAGCCAGTACGTCACCAGGGCAATAGCACGACAGGAGAGACTGAAGCAGCAGGCCGAGAGCGAGAGGCGAGAGGCCGAGAGGCAGAAGCATGACCGGGAATACCTACGTCCCGACGAGTTCAAGAAGTGGAAAGAAAGTTTTATCAATAATCAATCACAACAATGACAACGACAATGACAATCACGCTGCTCATCATCACGGCAGCATCAATCGCGCTGAACGTGTTCCAGCTCATGGAGCGCAAGGGCGAGAAGAAAGAGTTAAACAGACTGGTTGCAGACGGTGCACTGCTCGAGCAGGAACACAAGAAACTGACGGCGGTGTATGAGAACGAGAAGCTGCACAAAGAGTGGGCCATTGGACGCATCAAAGACCAGCAGGCCGTCATCGAGCAGCTCAAAATGAACATCGTTCCCAGGGCAAAGAAACCCTATCCAAGAAAGGAGGCCCGCAATGATTAACTGCAACAAGAGCTACACGACCCGCGACGGGTTCCCCGTCAGGATCATCGCCACGGATGCAAAGGGACGTTTCCCGATTGTCGGCCTGGTGGATATGGTCAATGCCGAGTATGCCCGCCACTGGACAGAAGAAGGCAGGGCCGACCTGCGCAGGAACGTGAAAAGCAACTACGACCTGATAGAGACATAAAGATACTACGCGCTTCACAGGATGAAGTACTGAGTTTTTTCATAGGCTTACCGCTAAGTCGACTGGAGGCACAGAGGCCAGAAGAAACTGGCGGTTACACACGGGGAGGTACAGGTTTTCAGAGTAGTTTCTTTTTCATAATGTTAATGGTTTGGTTTTAATGATTAGTCGTATGGGTTCGATTCCCAGCCTCCCCACAAGCTAAGGATTTCTTTTCATAATAGATTTAGTGTTATTAGGCGTAAAGCCGTGAGGCCGACAAGCCTGGTGCTTAGAATGGTTAATAAAAGTTGAACAATTAGTAGTCAAGCCGTCCAGCCGTGAGGCCCGGCGGCACATGGATCGAAAGAGCGGCACTACGGGCAAGGCCGCAACGGAATTAAAAGCGTCGATGAGCAGCGGTTCAACTCCGCACCGATCCACTATTCATCTTTAACTTTCGTCACCCCGATAAGGCGGGGTGCCAGCTACGGAAAGCTGGGTTAATGGATGGGTAACAAAGTAGTTATTAGATTGATTGTGGAGCAGCCAAGCGTGGCAGAAGATACTCCTTGGAAGGGTGTCCGCAGTGGGCGGCGAGTGCTTTTTTAAGTTAAACATTATTCTGTTGGTTTCTAAGGTTGCACTTGTGGGAGCGATACCCGACACTCGACAACGTGTTAGATATAATTATTAAAAACCAATTATTGAAAAAAGATTATGGTGAAGAACTTTTTGTACAAAGGCCACCAGTTTGAGCTGGTGAAGATCGAGAACAGCACCGACTATCTCATCATCCGGGATAGTCGGCAGACCCGCAGGGTGAAAGAGGAAATTGCAAAAAATGCAATCGAGAACGTTGACAAACTTTTCAAGGACTGACGATATGATACCGACAAAGGAAATGCTGAACGAGTACCTGCACAGCGAATTAAAGAACGTGGATGCGCAGGCAGAGATATGGTATTGGGCAGGCATCGCAGCCTATGCCCACCTGCAATCGCCGGGGAGCGAAGAATGGAAACGAGAACATGGATTTAGCGAGGAGATAGAACAATGACAAGAGAAGAATTACAACAAGCCGCAATGGAGTACTGCGGTGAAGATACAAGGCTGCAATCTGCATTTATGTTTGGCGCAGACTACGCTTGGGAACACCCTCACTGGATACCCGTTGAAGAGAAGTTGCCAGAAGAAGGGCAAGAAGTTTTTGCATGGAATGGCACATTCAAAGAAAGTTACAAGTGCATATACCACGATGGACTATTCGAGGACTATCTTGGAGCATTAGGCAAAGGTGCTGTCACCCACTGGATGCCGATTGTGCCACCGAGAAAGGAGGAGTGAGATATGTACTCAGTGCAAGAAATATGGGAAGAACAAGAGCGTCAGTATAATCAACTGATGGAAGAAGATGACCAATATTGCCATCCTGAATCATTTAGATGGGGATTTGAGCATGGGTTTGAATATGCCTTAAGTAAATTTGGTTGGCGTCCGGCAAGCGAAGTTCCCCAAATCAATAAGAAAGTTGTTGCTATAACAACTAATGGTAAAGCCCAAGAAGATGTCTATTATGACGGTAATAGATATTGTTGGAACAACTTAACTATTAAAATTAAGTGGTGGTGCTATCCACCAAAGGAGGAGTGATTATGAAGATAAACTTTGACGCATGGTTAACCATTCAAGGAGAGAGGAAAGAGCCGTTAGGTGAAACATGGTGTTGGCATTTCTTTCCAAGGGCAACTTTGTTTGTCAACCCTATATCAAAGACGAATGAACAAGGCCATGTCTGTAATGTAGGAAGACAATATGAACTGCAAATCGGCTGGCTTTGCTTTGAGGTCAGCATCAGCGTAGAAAGGAGGACAAAATGAAAGCAAGGATTAAAGCGACAGGAAAAGAAATTATAGTTGAACCGTATGGCGATGAATTTGTCCAAATCTTGCCAGATGGGGATTACAAGGTTTACACAAAGCAAGAACTTGTGTTTTCAAACGAGACTGATTGGCAGCACTACCGCATACAGGCGGCTATCGCTGCGATGCAAGGAATGCTTGCAAATGAGACTCATTCAGCATCCGTGGGGATCATCGCAAAGGAAGATGGTAAGAGCAATACAGAAGTAATGGCAGAAGCGGCGGTACAACTTGCCGATGCTTTAATTGCGGAACTTCAAAAGAAACAAGATTAAACGAACTTTTACTAACAATTAAAACTTACAAAACGATGAAGAAGATTTTTACATTGATTTTTGCCCTGCTGATTGCGGGCAGTGTGTGTGCAGAGGACTACCTCTACATCGAGGACTTTGAAATTGATCGAGAAACATTGCAAGCAAAGGTTCCGCTCAAGGCGCACTTTAGCGACTACGTTAGTGCTATTCAGGTGGAGCTGACTCTGCCCGTCGGTATGGTAGTTCATGCCATAGACAATAAGCATGAACTTACCATCGAGCATGAGAACCAAGACGGACTGACCGTGGACTACTACCCTACGGTGGCGGTGAACCAGAACGGAACGGTAATCATCGTTCTCTCAATGGAGAGTGACTATTATGAGCATCAGTTTATGGGTGTCGCAAAGTATCGCCCCGGTGATTATGAGTTCTTCAATTTGGTAATCGATGTGCCCATGGGATGGGAGCCGACTGGAGACATCGGTGTGTATTCAGTTACTGGATGCGGCAAAGACAAGCGTCCATGGGTACACGGTTGCACAGGCTGCTGTGTCACCACCACTGCGCACGTCACGATGGTAGGCGAGGCCGTTCTGCCACCCAAGCCGACGGACGCCGGCTACTGGATTGTGATGGACAACTCCAACCCGATGGAGATTGACCTTGACTACCCGTATGAGGTTTGGTATGGGTCTATGTTTGAGTTAGGTGAGTATCACTTCATCATTGACGGCAAGGAGATGGGAGCGTTCCGTCCAAACCAGCCAACATACATCAATGTGCTAAGTCCGCTCATCAATGGTACCAACAACTACACGTTAGAAGGCCACGGAAACAAATACTCGTTGACGCTACTCAAGGAAAACGAGAACTACTACGTCAAGTGCGTCAAGGGTGGCGGTGCTGATGACGTGACCGAACTTGCCGCAAACAAGCAGGTCAAGGAAGTGCGCTACTACAACCCGATGGGTCAGCAGATGAGTGAACCGAACGGCATCACCATCGTAGTAACCGAGTACACCGACGGAACGACAACCCAAAAGAAAGTGCTGAAGTGATGGAACAGACACTCAGTCCTCGTTTTTGGGAGGCATACAGGGCCAGGGTGGCGGCGTCAGTGCTGCCACTGGCCCTCAGAAACGAGCCTGCCCTCAACGCGCAATACAAGAGCCCCGAAGACAGGGCTGTTGAAAGGAGTGTAGAAATTGCAGACAAGTTAGTTCAATTATTGAAAGGAAATTGAATTATGAACAACGAAAACCGAGAACAACAAATGATGGTTGCCGCCGAGGCTTATGCAGCCGAGATTTACAAAGACGAGCCAGACAATTTCCACACCGATGAGCAGTTGTGCGAAACCATCAACGACTTCTGCGCTGGCTGGAGAGCCGCAGACCAGCACCCTCAATGGATACCCGTTGAGGAGAGAAAGCCAAAAGAACGAGGACACTATCTGGTGTACTCAGGATATGGTGATGTATGGCTGAGTGAGTGGATGCAAGACAATGGCGGCCGTTGGGATTGGTATGTTGCGCCGATATGTGTCGGCATAATCTCAAAGGTCACCCACTGGATGCCATTGCCAGAAGCACCGAGAAAGGAGGTTGAGAAATGATATGTTTTATAATCGGCCTATGTTCTGGCATGATCATCATGGCCATCGTCTGCGACAAGGCACACCGGGAGGAACTGAACGAACTGCGCAAAAAACTCGACAAGCATGAAACCGAGACTGACTGAACAGGTGTTTGCCGAGACACAGCGAGAAAAGAAACTGCGCGACGAGCGCATCGCATGGCAGGCTGAACACCCGAAACCTTGGTATTTGATTAGACAGACATGATGACAATAGAGAGAGCGGCACATGTGCTGCGAAAATACAACGATTACAGGAGGCTCGACCATGAGCCATGCGACCCGCCATTCACTGCCACAGAGATTGGCCAGGCGATTGATGTTGCCGCTGATCTGCTGGAAGGTTGCATCGTGAAAGCCAACATCGAAAGCATTATCATGGCGGTGGTGCGCGAGACAGGCGTTACCGAGGCCGAGATGTGCAACAAGGGCAGGCAACGTGAATTTTCCGAGGCACGGGCGATTGTCTCCTGGCTTGCCTACCACTACACACCGATGACGCTGACGGCCATCGGCCAGAGGCTTGGCAGGGATCATGCAACGGCCATCTACTACAACAAGACGGTGAGTACCTGGTTATATGATAAACGCACCAACCCGAGAGGACGAAACATAACAATGAAACTGATGGAGGAACTGGACAATGATACACGGATTCCAAACACAGACAGAACCGCTGACGGACTATGAGCGCAATACCCTGTTGCCGGTCATTTGCCGTGGACTGGTGACAAAGATAGGCGAAGGTATGGCCATCACCAACACCGCCATCACCAGGGCGATGAAGGGTGCAGGCTACCAGCTGACCGAGGCGAGGCTGAGAAAGATTATCAACCACATTCGCATCAACGGCATGATAAAGTGGCTCATCGCAACAAGTAAGGGATATTACATCGCCACAAGCGGTGACGAGGTGCAGCAGTACATCGAATCCCTTCGCGGGCGTGAGGATGCCATCAGGGCGGTGCGTGAATCAATGGAAAGGCAACTGGCATGAAGGAAGGTTACGTCATAGGCATCGACCCCGATGTCAAGAAAAACGGCTATGCGATGGTGGACGTGGCCACACGCAAGGTCACCATTTCGACAACGACACTACCTGTGCTGCTCGAGACCATTGGCGTCATGCAGGCAACGGCAATAGCGGCAGGAAAGTCGCTGAAGGTCTTTGTTGAGGCTGGATGGGTGAACCATCCAAACTGGCACCTGAGATTCCAGGATTCGAAACAGATGGCGGCAGCCAAAGGTAAGTCACTCGGAAGGAACCAGCAACGCGGCCTCGATATCATCGAGCTGCTGGAGTACCAAGGCGTCGATGTGGTGCCGGTGCCTCCGCTTGAGAAGATATGGAATGGCCGTGACCGCAAGATCACCCAGGCAGAGCTCGAGGCAATCATGGGAAAGACAGACAAGACAAACCAAGAAGGCAGAGACGCGGCATTGCTTGCATGGTATCATGCCGGCCTGCCAATAAAACTAAGCAGATAGTAACCTAATAAGTTCCATAGTTTTTTTAGTGTTTATGATGATTTGTATCCCCGCTATCGTCGTGAGATGAGAGCGGTTTTTTATTGAAATATTTGCAAAATGTTTGTAGAGTTTGTAATTTTGCGGAAATTGGAGGGTTAACTATGGCAAGGCTCGATAAATATGGGATGAATAAGAAGCAGCGAAAATTCGCTGACAAGTATATCCTTTGCGGAAATGCCGCCGAGGCTTACCGCTATGCCTATAACCCTAAAGCAGATGACAAGAAAGCCGCAAATTACGGGTCTATGGTTTTGCACAAAAACAGTGTAAAACAGTATATAGAAAAACGACAGGCTGAACTCGAACAGACGGCAAGGGAAAGCGGCATGGCAACACCTGAAGAAATAATCGAGTTTTGCACGGGCATATTGCGTGGCGATATAGACCCAACCGACTTCACGGTAGACATATTGAGTGAAGGACCGATGGGTGCATCCGTCACGAAAAAAGATAAGCATATCAGCAGGCAGTGGGCGATTGAAAAGCTCATCAGCCTGTTGGGTGCCGATAAGTCAGCAGGGAAAAACCAGTTCCAGGTAATCATCGAGATGCCGCATTATGACGCTTACAAGACAAACCGTAAAGATTGAGCCGACGAAAGTGTTATGCGAGACTTTGAGGGCACTTGAAAACGGGAGCCGGCTCATTGCTAACCGTGGTGGGACACGCTCCGGGAAAACATATTCGGTGATGACGCTGTTGGCTATTGTATGCTATAGGGAAGAACATAAGGTCGATGTTGTTTCTGAATCGCTCCCTCACCTCAAGCGAGGCGCAATGCTGGATTTACAGGAGATTCTGAAGAACTTCGACCTGATCGAGGGCGGCCATTATGATGTAAATCGCACCGATAATGTATGGATGTTTCGTAATGGTAGCGAGATTAGGTTCTTTCCTGCTGATAATTGGGGCAAGGTCAAAGGATCGAGACGCGACATCCTGTTCATCAACGAGGCCAACCGCGTCGATTGGGAGATATTCCGTCAGTTGGATGTGCGCACCACCGGCACCATCCTCATCGACTGGAACCCCGACAGCGAGTTCTGGTATGAGCAGCATGGCCTCAATGTCCGCGAAGACACCACCGAGATAGTGTCTACATATCTCGACAACCCTTTCCTCGAGCCGACACAGATAGCGGCCATCGAGGCCTACAAGAGCGACGAGGCATGGTGGAAGGTCTACGGCCTCGGGCAGACAGGTTCACACAAGGGCCTCATTTATACCAACTGGACACAATGCAGGGAGATTCCCGACAACGCACGTCTCGTTGGCCGTGGCCTCGACTTCGGCTATCAGGCAGACCCGACATCGGTTGTCGCTGTTTACATGATGGATGGTGAGCTCTACATCGACGAGGAGCTCTACGCACCAGGACTGACCAATGACCGCATCGCCCAGGCGTTGCAGGGAAAGAATGGCCCCATCGTAGCCGATAGTGCCGAGCCGAAAAGTATTGCCGAGCTCCGCAACTATGGCGTGCGCAACATCGAGCCATCGGTAAAGGGTGCCGATAGTGTGCGCAACGGCATCCAAATCGTTCAACGCTATCGGCTGAACGTGACGCAGCGCAGCCTGAACATCATCCGCGAGCTGCGCAACTACAAGTGGGCAGAGGACAGGATAACAGGAGAGCTCAAGAATGAGCCGGCAAAGAACGAGCACTTTGACCATGCCCTGGATGCGTTGCGTTACCTGGTAACATCAAAACTCCAGCAACAGCGAACTGGAACGGCAAAGTCACACTTAACGAAATTGTACTGATGGACAATAACACCACATACGGCTATTGGCGGGTAGTGGCAAGGCATTGCAACTACACCATCCCCGAGGATTTTGAGCGGCCTGCATACATCGGCCAAACGAAATGTCCCGAGGACCTCAACGGCCTCACCATCGGCCAGCTCATCGAGATTGGCGAGGCAGACGGCCCCGACACCGACTACCGCATCATCGAGATCGTGTTGGATATGGATAAGCCGCAAGCCGACAAATGCCGTGCAACCGAGGTGGCGGCGTTCCTGTCGTGGGTAGGCCGACAGGTAAAGCGCATCAACAGGCTGTTCGAATCGGTGCAGGCCAAGCCGACGGCCAAGGAGAAACAGGCGGGCGTTGATAAATTGCAGTTCGGCCTGTTCGGCATCCTGGACTGGTATGCCAAGCGGATGGGCATCACCGACCACGACGATGTGCTGACCGTTCCCTGGCTGCGCATCTACAAGTGCATGGACATGGACAACAAAGTCGAGCAGTACCAGCGACGGCTCAACGATATATCAATGCAAGAAGCAAGGAGGAAAAGAAAATGACCATCGACGAGGCGATCAAGAAAATCGCAACCGAGGACGAGCAGTTCTCGCAGTTTACATACATCTTCGATGACTGGTGGGACGTTGACCAGGCTGTGAGCCGTGCGAAATTGCCCGCCATCGCACACATCCTGCCCATCGGCGGCAGCATGACCATGCGCAACGGGCGCGTCTATGACCGGGAAAACGTGTCAGTCGCATTCGTGGACAAGGTGGCCCGCGACGCATCGGGCGAGGACCAGCGGGTGGTCTTTGAACGCATGAAGGACGCAGCCAAGGCATTCGTGCGCACCGCCAACGCAAGCGGGTATTTCCAGTCGGTCATCGCCTGGAACTATGACGTTATCTACAACCAGTTGGCAAGCATCGTCACCGGTGTGATGCTGACACTTGAAATCGAGGACAACGGCTCATGCTGAACGATGGCACGGTCATAACTGGTGCAGCTGTTTCCCAGGTTCTCAACGAGGAGCTGGGCACACTGAAGGCCACGATCATCAACAACATTCGCGTCACCGGCCAGTGGGCAAGCGGCAAGACGGCAGCGTCCATGGGCGTCATGGTGTCGGGCAACATCGGCGAGCTCGTTGGCCGTCGCGCATTCGGCACACTGGAGACAGGCCGCAAGGGTGGCCGTGTTCCACGCAACATGGCCGACATCATCTACGACTGGATGCAGGCCAAGGGCGTACACGGCGAACCCATGCCGTATGTGCGCAAAGGGCCGCACAAGTACAGCAGCGCACAGGAGCGAGGAGACCGCACCATGGCATCGGCCATCGCACACACCATCCGCACCGTGGGCACCAGGCTTTACAGGCAAGGCGGCAGGGATGATGTTTACTCCCGTGCGATACCAGTGGCCATCGAGCGGATAAACTCTCGCCTGAGCGGCATCTATGTCGCTGCCGTGGCACAACAAATCAAACTCAATACACCGCAACAATAGGAGGAACAATATGGCATCAACGACTATCAACAACATCAGGTTTGTCTATCCCGACAGCCCGTGCTTTGTGTTTAATCCCGTCCCCGTCCGTGCTTTGCCTGTCGGGCAGGGCGTTGTACTT